>Ga0233441_1001423_pt1 | contig 20851 bp, 18 predicted proteins | sample SI_123_September_4_FD_182781 | JGI IMG/M metagenome (GOLD analysis project Ga0233441, IMG submission 182781) | Seawater microbial communities from Saanich Inlet, British Columbia, Canada - SI_123_September2016_135_MG | ecosystem: Environmental > Aquatic > Marine > Inlet | place: Canada: British...
GATTTTTAGCGTTCCAATCTTCTGATGCCTTGAGTGTAAATTCTTTATTTAAAAATTTAAAACTGCTCTCACCATACATCTTTTGTGAGCACTGTATAACAGGCTTGACCTTACTATAAGGATATAAGTTTTTAGGAATATCAAATAGATTTACTTTGGACTTGATAAATTTACGCTTAATCCTATTCAATATTTGGCCAGCCTTCAAATACTTAATAGTATTAAATAAAAGCTGAAGTTTTTTAAGCATTAATTACGCAATGAATTGGCGACTTCAATAGATACTCTTGAACTCTCCATTACTTCTTCATAAGATATAGGTGATTCTTTCCCATTAGCAATAGATTCAATAAAAGCTTTAGCACAAGCCTTTTGCCCTTTATCTTGTTTAAATAGTTTCATTTTCTTAAAACCAGGCCAGCCATACCCTGTAAGTACACGGTAATTATCCATTTGCAAAACTGCATCATCGCAAAAAACTTCTACACGCTCCTTTGGAAATACAGACCCGCCATTGGCCAAATAATGAATCGTTCCAAATGAACCGTCTTCGAAAGAAAGAGTAATGGATGCCTTATCCTCTCTCACTTCAATCCCTGGAACATTGCCCATCATAGTAGCGGTAAAACCATTAATCTTGTGACCAATTAGGTGTCTCATAAGGTCTATAAAGTGACATCCTTCACCAATAATTCTCCCCCCGCCAATCAGGGAATTTTGCACCCAATGCTCGCCAGGAATGGCGCCAGCATTAACAGTCATAATAATAGATTTAGGCGATCTGTGACTATTTAGTAACTCTTTCATCTTAACTATATGTGGAGCATAACGACGATTAAATCCAACCATTAGCCTAACAGTATTAGACTTATTCGCTTTATGATAAGAATTATCAATTTCTTCAAGTTCGGTTAAGGTTAAAGCCAATGGCTTTTCTACAAATACATTTTTCCCCGACTTGAGTGCATCCACCACCTGTTGTGCATGAGCATCATGCCTAGTAACAATTGATACTGTATTAATTTTATCGTTATTCCACAGATCCTTAGTTTCTGTAGAAGCTGTAGAAAATTGATTTTTATTACCATGATGCACGCCACTAATACCGCCACTAGTCACCAATGTATCCAATACGGCGCCAGCTTCTTTAAATGCAGGAATTAATGTCCTTGAAGCGTAATTTCCAGCACCAATAAACCCTACACAAGGGATAGAAGAGTCAATAACTTTAGGAGATTGGACATTCAACTCAATCTTAGATTTAGTTAAAATATCTCGACTTTGGCTAGGATAATTTAACACAATACCTAGCGCATCAGAATTATCTAGCAAGCCATAAGCATCGATTGCATTTTCAATATCAAAACGGTGGGTAATCACAGATTTGATATCTAATGCACCAGATGACATCATATCTAATACCGCTTCAAAATTACGTTGTTCAGTCCAACGCACAAAGCCAACAGGATAATCATTACCTTCATCCTCATAGAAGGAATCATATCGACCGGGGCCATAAGAAGCAGACACTTGAAAGGTGATTTCTTTCTTAAAGAAATCATCCCGACGTAAATTTAGTCCAACTACACCAACTAGTACAATCCTGCCACGCTTACGGCACATTTCAGCGGATTGATGCATAACTTCATCAGACTGAGTAGCTGCGGTTATTAATACGCCATCAATACCCCGACCCCTTGAAAAGCTTTGTGCAACAATAATCGGATCTTCTCCTTTTGATAGGTCAACCGTTTCAGCGCCGAATTTTCTCGCCAACTCACATTTATTAGAATCAAAATCAATGCCCAACACTCGACAACCATTCGCACGAAGCATTTGCACACATAGCAGTCCAATTAAACCAAGACCTGTAACTACAAAACATTCTCCCATGGTGGGCTGAATAAGGCGAATACCTTGTAATCCAATAGCACCTAACACCGTAAATGAAGCGGATTCATCATCAACACCATTTGGAATCTTCACACAAAGATTTTTTGGAACACGCACTACTTCAGCATGATTTCCATTAGAAACAACCCTATCACCAGACTCAAATCCATCAACATCACTTTCCAGCACTACACCAGCATTACAGTAGCCAAGTGGCAAGGGTTGATCTAATTTAGAGCGAACTGCATCAATTGTTGTCATCAAGCCATCAGTTACTACCTTATTAAGCACCATCTTTACCTTATCTGGCTGCTGCCTTGCTTTGCTAATATAGCTAGATTTTCCAAAATTTACCAACATACGTTCAGTGCCAGCAGATACAACTGTTGTTGTGGTAGCTATTAATATATTAGATTTGATGTTTCTTGGACATGGGACATCAACTAATGATGTTTCTCCGTTTGAAAGATTTTGTAGTATTTGTTTCATTGTATTATTCTCCTGCTCCAAAAACTGAGCTTTCAGTTTTAACTATATTTTTAATTGCAAGAGGTCATCTTGCAAAATTACTTTTTTACTTCAATTAACATAAAAAGACCAGCATTCGGAAAAAAACGACGAATGAACCAACGTGGCCAGACTTTCCGTGCTATGGACAACAATATACCACCGTGCCTTTGACCAGCGTCCGATTCCAGTAAGTCACCATGAGTGAGTACGGTATGGATACTGACCTCGGAAAAAGCTTTAAACAAATGTTTAGCCTCATCAAGGGAATAGGCTTTGGTGCCGGTACTTTCCAGATGAACTGCGTAAATCTCTTTCAGGCTTGTAAATGGGCGAAGATGTAGTAGAGCGTAGCGCACCCATAACATCAAACCCACCACGCTCCACTTGTTGTAGATCATGATTTTCGCCCCCCTCCCCATTTTAAAACTCGCCAAACCTCAGCGATAGCCTTGGGTGTTTCAGGGCTGTGATGTAAAACACCCCATGAGTAAACCAGATCAAATGTTTCATCCGTAAATGCGAGTTGTTCAGCATCCCCAACGTTGAGGGTTGATTTAAGGTTAAAACAGTTTAGCCGATTACGTGTGTGTGCTACAGCACGATCAGTTAAGTCGATTCCATAAAGGTCCGCACCCGCCTCTACAAATTTTTGGTGATCCGCTCCCAAGCCAACGCCGATTTCCAATACCTTCTTTCTTTTAAATTCATCAAAACGTGCGAAATCAAGAATAAAAGGCTCTAGCTCATAACGTCTCTGCGACTGAATTTCAAAACCTTTGCTATCCGCTCCAGTCAAATAGAGGTCTTCACCACAGCATGCCTCATTCCAGAAATTATAAACCTGCTGCTTCTCATTAGAGTTATTCACTGACTGCTTGTTGAAATTTTTCATAATGATTTTACGGTATTTAATTAATCAATGTAATGTCGGCACCAAATTTCAATACATAGTAATGAAAACAATGTGTAGCTCGCATCTATTTTATTATTATTATTATCCAAAATAAGCTGTTGAACCGCTTTCGATGAAAACAATCCTCGCTTATTTAAACTGTCTGGAGATAAAGTATCCCTTAATAATTCTTGTAAATCATGCTTTATCCATGTTCTTAATGGTGCACCAAAACCTGTTTTAGGACGATATATCACTTCTTTAGGTAGATAAGACTCCATTGCCTTTTTTAAAACCCACTTTCCAGTGCCGCCTTTTTGTTTGAATTTATCAGGTATACGTGCTGCAAAATTTACTAAATCTAAATCAAGAAAAGGAACTCTAGTTTCTACGCCAGCAGCCATAGACATTTTATCAGTATAGTTTAGGTTATGATCTGCAAGAAAAAAGCGTTGCTCCAAAGCAAGCATCTGATCTAATGGAGAGGAATTCACAAGAATTGGTTCTATAAAATCCTGCATTATCTGATTTGAATTACTGCCTGCTAATTGTTGACGAAATTCAGGGGAATACAGTGATTGCAAAAGGGGATCATCTGACCAACGAAAATAATTAATCAGCCTATCCTCACTATTGAGTCCAGCGCCGTTAAACATTTTCACTATACGACGATTGATAGAATTATTTGTATTTAAATTTCTAGTAATACTCTCAAGTCCTGTACGTACATTTTTTGGTAGCCACCCCCAATAACGCTCCAATTGAAGCGCGTAATGACGCCTATACCCTGTAAACAAATCATCTCCTCCAGCGCCAGAAAGTAACACCTTGATACCCTGCTCTTTGGCTAATTGACTAATATACAAAACATTAAGTGCAGCTGGATCAGCCAAAGGCTCATCAAGCTGAATTATCATAGACTCCAGGTCACCTGCCATTTTATGTGAGTCAATAGAAACTACCTCCAATGAAACATTTAAATACTTAGACACTCGCTTTGCATAAGGAAGATCGTCAACAGCACCTTTGTCTTGACTACCTTTAGTTTCGATTGTGAAACATTTGATATCTGGATTCACCTCTTTTGCAAATGCAACAACTGAGCTCGAATCTAGGCCACCAGAAAGAAACGCCCCCAAAGGCACATCAGCAACCATTTGTCGATGAACCGCCTGCCTTAAGTGACTGGTAACACCAGAAATGGCCTGCTCCTTATTGATATCTTTTTTTATTTGGCTAAATATTGGCAACTTATACCACAGCCATTTATCTACAATTCTGCCATTCTTCGCAATGATTGCTTCACCCGGTAATAGCTTTTTTACAGAATTTAATGGAGTACCGTCACCCGGACACCACAAAAACGAAAGATAACGATTGATGGACTCAACATCTAACTCTTTGTCATTTGGTATTAACTTTAATAACGCCTTAATTTCACTAGCAAAGGCAAATACATTGCCCTGATTGAAATAATATAGTGGCTTAACACCTAGAGCATCACGCGCTACAAAAAGTAATTCTAAGCTAGTATCAAAAATAGCAAAAGTAAAAATACCGTTAAGCTTTGACAGCATCTTTTTACCCTCTAAGAGATATAAGTTTAATAAAACCTCTGTATCTGACTCTCCTCGAAAGACAAATCCTTTTCTTTTTAGGTCAGAGCGTAATTCTTTATAATTGTATATCTCCCCATTAAATACAAGAATAATTTTTTTATCATTACTAAGCATTGGCTGATGACCAAAGGAGGAGGTGTCAAGAATAGAGAGTCTTCGGTGGCCCAGACCTATTTTTAACGACTGATTTATATATATACCACTATCGTCTGGCCCCCTATGGCTAATAGCTAAATTAGCCGCTTCAATAGTAGATAAATCCCCATTAAATATGCCAACTATTCCACACATAATCTAATTGCTATACAACCTATTCTATTTTTATTTATAAAGTTTAACACGCTCATCCCGTTTTCCCGATTGAATAGGTATTTTTTTGATAACCTTACCAGTAATATCCATCTCTCTCTTCTTGTAGCCCCAGTAGCGATAAACTTCTACCCTGAGATGGGACCAAATCCATCCCACCCTTCCAGATTTCCATGCTCCTAGGATTATGTAATGATATAAAAATAACAAAGTGTACCTACCAGGAACCCGCCAGAAAACCTTCTTAATCCACATTTTTCTCTCTAATTTTGAACCAAAAAAGTTAGATGACATGGCTAGATTACCATTGTTATACTGATTAACAGCTTCAGTAGTAGTGTAATTATTTTGCTTTACAATCCAATGATCTAAATTTGGACTATCATGATGCTCTAGATATCCATCTGCACACTCTATTTTTCCAGAAACCAAGGGGTGTTCATTTACGTCAACCTCCGTGAATTTACAACTCCCCGTCCTCCACAATCTTAAAATAATCTGTGTTACTGGTAATACAGATCCCATAAACCATAATCTACGCTCAACGTTAATACCATCACAATTACCATTTAACATTAGCCCTTCAAGAGATTTTTTTAAATTGTCTGTGATTATTTCATCCGGATCAAGTTTCATCACCCAAGGGCAGGTAATTGGCAAATTATTCAAAGCAAAATTCCACTGATCACCAAAGCCGTTAAAGCGATGTTGAACCACATGAACACCATATTTCAGAGCAATATCAATAGTATCATCTTGACTAAAACTATCAACCAAGAATACCTCTTGGGCCCAATCAGAAATATTTTTCAATACCTTTTCCATATTATGACCCTCATTAAGAGATATCATAACAACGGCTACAGGTAACTTACTTTTTTTATTCAACATATATACTATTTATTATTTTATGTATGTCTTATATGTATTAATTAAATCAAGTATGTTGTTATTAATATCATATTTATCATGAACAAAATTATATGAGTTTTTTGCATACAAAATATACTCATCCCTTTCCATTGTTAGCAAAAAAACCAAACTCTCCTGGATGTTTATCACCTCATTTTCAGTCCAACAGCCGCACTTATATTTTATTAAATCAGACCATGGAGTATGCTTAGAAGCAATTACAGGAGTTGAAAATGATAAAGATTCCAAAACTACATTTCCAAAATTTTCTGAAAATGAAGGCAATACAAATACCTTGCTTTTTTTATATAAAATTTCCTTCTCAATCCCTTCTTTATGACCTAAAAAAAATATATCGTGTGTAGCTTTTTTTTGAATTTTAGAAATATTTTTCAATCTACGAATATAATCTTTATTGCCATCGCCTACAATTAACAAAGGGTTATCTTTAGCAAGATCGTCATCTAAATTTTTATACGCTTCAATCAGACGCTCAATACCCTTCTTAGGGTGAATTCTTCCTAAATACAAAATACCTCTTTTATTATCTATCAGAGACACTGATTGTGGCTTAACCCCCGAAAGGTCAATAAAATTAGGTACCATTTCAAACTTCATTTCATTATCAAAAAATCGCCTACTAAAATCAAGCTCTTGCTGCGACGTAACCATAACAAAACACGCTCTTTTATAAATAAACCTTAAAAGATACTTATGCAGATATTTCTTTAAGGAAGAGTTATATTTTAAAGCATTTTCTTCTAACTCCCCTCTTGGAGAAATAGAAAAAGGAATACGATAAATAGTACACAGTAAAGCGGAAAGCCAAGTTATTGGAAAAAAATATGAGGTCAATTGAACGAAGTCGTATTTTTTTATATTTTTTAACGCCCAAAAGTAGAAGGAAAATGATAAATATTTGTTTTTAAAAAAATCAAAATACAAAGCCTTGACACCCTCTATATTATTCGTGACATTCATCTTTATTTTATAATTCTCTATATTTTTCTGAGTAAGTCCTGAATTAAACGATGCCACGGTTACATTAATACCATTTTTAGATAAATATTTAGCCTGCCAATGAATGGTATTATTGGGCCCGCCTTGCTGAGCTGGAAAATAACTGCCTAATACATACAAAATTTTATTCATATCAACCCTCTGAATCGCTGATATGACAATATATATATAAAGAGTAAAGTCCCCATATAAAATGATCCATAAAACGCATTACCTGCTAATGATTGAACAATAGTAAGTATTACTTCAATAGTAATAGCGACACATATTAATCCATACTTATTACTCAAAATTTGGCTAAATGAATATATTTTATATAGTATAAAAGTACGCTTTAAAAATAAAAACAATAAATATGAGTATATTATTAATCCGATAGCCCCGTGTCTAATCAGAATTAAAAAAGGCATCGGATGTACGTGGTGATTATCGATATCAGAAGAGCCATACAGACTCATACTATCGCCAACTAAATAACTTGGATCCATATTGTATAGAGCCCCATTACCCAAGCCAGTGACATATATGATGGCGTTGGCATAATATCTGTTAATAGAATAAATAACACCTTTAATTTCAGCAACTCTTCCAGAAGTACTGTCATCAAATCTTCCGAAGTCTCCAGAAAAAGTAGAGTTAAATCGATGAATAATACTATCAAGATAATTAAACTGATCTAATGCCAGTATTGAAATTAATAAAATTTGAAAAAATAAAATACTTAATGATATTTTTTTATTAGTAAAAATAGCCATTAAAAAGAATATCAAGATAATTGCAATCCAGATAGATCTTTTTAAGCTTAACATAGCAAGACTTAGGCCAAAAATTATCAGAATAAATATTAATATTTTTTTTACGTTTATTTTTAAACGGAAATAATACAAAATGGTCAATACTAAAACATGTGGAAATATCATGAATTGGCTCAATCCATCTCCATACACTGTACCAGTTAGCAATAAGAAAACCTTAACCAACATGGATATTAGTGTTATCACAAAAGTGGTTATTAAAAAATAATCAATGAAATACTCTTGGGTTTCTCTATTTTTACTTTTTAAGTATAAAATCAAGCCTATTAGCACTATATACATCGCCTGACCTCTAAAAAAATCTGAAAATATATATAACATAGGGTTATTATTAATAACCGATATTACAATGGAAAAGAGGGAGTAAGTAAAAAACAAGATACCTGTATAGATTATTTTCTTTTCAAACTTTGAGAAATTTAATCTACCAATAAATTTTAAATTACTCATCAATATTAATAAATAAAACAATAAAACAATAGAGAAATTTAGTCTATGTAAAATTGCCCCATAACTATCGGAAAATGACCTTGATATCTCTATCAATACACCCATAAAAAGTGAGAAATATAAAGGATATATTAAAAAAATTGACTTTTTAATCCGGCCGGTGTAATTCATCTTTTGAAATATGATATTGATTTTTGAAAAAGGCTAAGATCAGTCCTTCGAATATCAAGAAAAAGAAGAATAGATATAAGAATAGAAAGCAGTAAAGCAATTCCAAAATTTACCTTGTAAAGTGAACTGTCATAACTGTCATTAGTAGTGAATTCGATAATGATACTCATTATCAACATAAATATTAGTGGAGAAATTATTATTAAAATACCGGTTGTCAATCTTGGCTTAGTCATTAGGATCCTGCAAAACAACCCCTACATTGTCTGACTCATATTTATACAAGTCAAAAATAAAAAAGGCAACTATCATAACCAGTATAGTTGCATACAATAAATCACTATATGGAATAAACTTAATTACAACAATGGGGATGGATAATATTAAAAGCCTTGAAAGAACCCGGGAAAAATAGAAATAGTTAGAAATTTTTAAATTCATATGAACTTTTTTCAAAATAAAAAAATCTAAAATAGCTATATTAAGAAATACATTCAAGGCAATCATATAATAAATATCATGGTAAAAATGCAAAACAATAGCAGTGGTTATAGCATATAAAGCCAAATAACTCGCTTTAATAATAGATATATCAAAGGGTTTATTCCACGAATAAGATATATTTTCTGCTCCTGACCATAAAGCCTGAGCAACAGCAATAATTAACATTAATACTGCCATATCAAAATCAAAAGCTACCTTGCCATCTAGCCATATAGAAAAAATAAAATCACCACTAAATAAAACTATAGTTATCAAAAATATCAAAAAATACACAACAACCTTCTGGGAAAATAAGTAAATTTTAGCCACAGATAAAATATTTTTTTTCGAATACAATATAGCACTCTCTCTCCATACAGTATTTTGAATTATTTGTTTAGACTGAAGCAAAAGATTGGCTAGGGTCCTGTGTACTGAAAAGATAACAACCATTGCTGTTGAAAAATACTCTTGTAGCATTAAGATTGGAATATTTTGATACCCAACATCATAGACTTTAATACTCATAAACCAAACGCTTTCCTTGTATATTTTTCTTATTAAGTTATATCTACAAAAAACCAACCTAAACTGGATAAATTTATAATGTTTTTTAATATCAAGCAATGAAACCATCTCAATAAAAATGTAATTAACCATTAATATTAAGGATATGCCTATAAAACCAAAACCTAAAAACAAGCCTAATGCAATCGTCACAAAATTCAAGGCTACATTCTGATTTTTCCTTAACTGCGTCATATGATAATCATTTGATGATGCATATATACAGCCACTAAAATTTAATAAAGATTGAAATATTTGCCAAAATATTAACAACATCAGTGAGTATAAAACCTCATTGCCAATAGATAAATCAGCATAATTTAAAAAATTAAATTTAGTTAAAAATATGGATAATACAATTCCTAAAATAAAAAATACACCAACTAATATTATATGTATAAGAAAAAAATTACCAAGAATAGTGTTATATGATTTTAATTTTTCTGTTTTTCTGAGTGATGTTAGCTTATTAGGCAAATAATGCCCAATACCAAAATCCACCAATGAAAACCAACTGCTTACTGCTAGTAATATTAGCCACAACCCATATTTTTCAACACCCCAGAAATATAAAAATATTGGAATTAAGGCAGCTTGATACCCTACATTTAAAAACTGAAATACTAGATTGCTTTTAATGGATTTAACTATTCTAAGCTTGAGCTTCATATTGTATAAGTGCGCAATATATCACTTAAGGGTGTTTCGAATATAAACATAGAGGCGCCATAAATATTCAACTCCCCATCTAGGAGTTAAGTACGCTAACAGAAAATAAAACTTATCTAGGTTAAAGAAAAAAGCTTTAAAAATATCGAGCAGCCTATCATTTTCATATTTTTCATAATCAGGACCTCTCTTATTTGCAAGGTACATTAAAACCAACCTTCTATCCTGATATTTTTTATACTTTTTTAATAATTTATCCTTGTAACCAAAATTCAAAATTCCTTGTGTAACAAAAGTATTTGGATTTATAAAAAAAATATCTAGCCAATGTGTGCTGTGATTTTTAGCATGTTTTCTACCCATCATGGTGGGTTTATCATACTTCGCTCTTTTTATCTTGTTGTCATTATATCCGAATACTACAATAGCCTCCTTCACCCAGCAAGACCTACCATTGCTTAGAATATCTATTACATACATAATATGACGGTCTTGCCAAGAAGTGCTTTTATACTTTTCCACAACCCTAGTTAATTCAACTCTACTAGCAAGAATTGAGGATAAAAATTGAAAGTTTACATGTACATCATAAAACATACTTCTTCCATTTTCATATACGATTTCCGGTTTAAAGGTATCTTTATGTTCTATTGAATCGGCACTCTTATACGCCTTATACTGTATAAAAAATAAATTAATATTATCGCTTGTTAGTAGTTTTAAGACGTAGGGGATTGAATTATTCATCAAAACATCGTCATCACCCATTAACCATACATACTTACCGTCTGCTTGATTTATTGCCAAATCTATATTATCGCACAAGCCAAAATTTTCTTTGTTTTTAGAGTATTTTATATTAAGGTTATTGTATTTATCAACAACACTCTTTGTATCATCAGTTGAACAATTATCAGATATCACTATTTGAACTTGATTAATATCTGGCTGACTACTTAAATATTGTAAGTTTATATTAAGATATGAAGATCTGTTAAATGTAGGAATGCATATTGACAATAAATACTTATTCACCACATACACCTCTCTTCCTTTCCAATTTTTTTTATCAATCATCTAAATTTTTTAGTTATTATTCCATAACATATCTGAAATTTTTAATTTCACTATTAATGCTGTCCATATTTATTTCTGACTTATCAGGCACTATAAAAAGACATTGCCGTCCGTTTACCTCCGCCCTGTTAACAAATTCTTCCACTATATGGTAATAAGATCTAAAAATATAATCATCAAAAATAATTTTCGTTCCAGGATTTGCATTTTTTAAACAGGTAAGAAAACAGCAAACTCTAAATCTTCCATCTATCAAAACTGTATCAGGCTTATCTTTTTGCTGCCATATCCAATCAGTGTAATTTATAAAGTTATTTCTCTCGCTGTAGTCTACAGGCCTCCCCCACTCGCCAACACTTCCGCAGTCAATAAATTTAATGTCACCCCCTTCCTTTTTTTTAATAAGATTCTCTACATTTTTAACCCATTCCATACTTGTGTCTACAGAATATACTTTTCTTACATCGGTTTCATTAGTAACCCATATTGAACTATCACCACAGCCATACTCAGCATATACCCTGGTATCTTTCAATAAAATTTTCTTAAATAATGCATCATCTCCGTCAAACAGCTCTTTGCTTGAACTTTTTACTTTTAATTTTTTTAAAAAATATTTATAATAGTAAGTAATAACTGTAATTATCTTTTGAATCATAGTATCCTAAGTTGCTTATTTATAAAAACCCCAAGTAAAAATTTTACTTGAGGTTGTTCAATCTAAATTCGAATTCTTTGAGGTGGAAATTAAACATTTGATACACCATCACCACAAGTAAGGCAAAAGAGCTCTTCATTTTTTACATACTCTGCTGCCCCACCTAATCTACCGATAGTCATAGAGTCATCGCCTGTATCAACCAAAGTAATTGTCCATGGCTCCGCTCTTTTTTCATGGACCTTCATGGTGTTTTTTCACTAAGACGTGTACCCAGCCCGCTAAAATTACCGCCTTCATATAATATTTACCTACTCCAGTTATGCAAATATATCCAACTTACTTAAAATTTGAGAAACTCTATCATTATAACTAAAGCCTCCATTTGTAATTTTTTTATATCCTTGTTTTGCAATTAAACCTCTTCTTTTATCATTCACTAGATAATACTGGACCTTTGCTAATAACTCTTCGTTTGAGTTAAAGTATACTGCCTCTTTATCTTCTTCAAGCATAGATGCATGCTCACTAGTTCTTTCGGCAACCATAAAACCCCTGCAAGCAGGAATTTCAATACTTCTGCTAGTTTGCAAATCTCGGTTAACTTTTCTCAAAAAACACAAGGTCAATTTAGCGCATGAAATGGCTTTTGAATATTCTTTTCCAGCAAGTTTTACATTATGAACAATAAGGTTATCATGAAAGTCAGTATATTCCTCCCATTTAGAGCCATAAATATTAATAACTACACCGTTATCTGCTAAATACAACATACTTTCAAATCTTTCTTTTTCAAAAAAACCAACAAATAAGACGTCTACTTCATTATAGTCATGACACTCATAAGGAATATGAGAATATTTTGAATATGCTTTATTTTGAAAAAGAACATTCTTAGCTCCAATTGTTTTCAATTCTTCAACATTGTAAGATTTTTGAGTAACAATTAAATCATAATATTTCAATCCAAATGTGTAATATATACTTCTGTTATGCCAAGCATACATATCATCTTGAGACCAGGATACTAATTTTATATGACTGTTTTTTTTCTTAATTTTCCTTAATATTGACGGCCTAATTTGTACACCATTAATTATAAAGACAATGTCAATATAACTATAATCATATGATGATAATAACTTATTTATTTTACCCTTATCTAGCGGTATTTTTAATTTAAACATTAGCTTTGCAAAAAAACTACTTGAAGTATTATCATATACAGAGTTTATTTTTTTTTCATCTAAAACGTAAACTTTACAATTTTTATTTTTTTTAAATGACCTGTATAATTCATAAGAGGTACTCCCCAACAACAATGGGGCTGTAAAAAGAAGTTTAACCATTGTTTTTTCAACGCTACACATATGCACCTTCTCCTGATTTCTTGTTGTGTAATTATCTACCTCTTTACGGTTGACATTAATAAGGCTATCTTGATATCTAAACTTGTCAGGCCAATATATTTAGGCACTTCTAAACTAAGGTGTATTTAAAATACTTCTCAATCTTTCTTTAAAGCTATTAAACATAAAATGAGTCTTTGAATGCTCATATCCATTATTTCCTAAAAAATATCTTTCGTCTGGATCTTTAAATAAATAAATAATTTTAGCAGATATACATTTAATATTATCATATTCACATAAATACCCTGTTTTTCTATCCAACACCACATCAGTCTGCCCACCTTCATCACAAGCAATACAAGGTTTTTTATATTTCATCGCTTCAATATAAACGATACCAAATCCTTCACCTTTGCTAGGTAGTGTAAAAATATCACAATATTGATAATATGGATCAACACACTCTACAAAGCCTTTAAATTCAACATGTTTTTCAACTTCCAGCTCTTTAGTTAAGGCGACTAACCTGTCTTTGTCATCACCTTTGCCTATAATAGTATATTTAATATTTGGTATTTTTTCTATCAATAGTGGAATAGTTTTAATCACACTATCTATGCCTTTATAATTGTCATCGCTATCCAGCCTTGTTACAGACAATATATTAAAATTATTTTCATTGTATACATTTCCATACTTCCTATTGACCGTACTATCAATACCGGGAGGGAGGTAAAATATATTTTCTTTACTGAAATTATTAACTTTTTTGAATACTTCTGTAGTGTATGTGCTAATTGATAAAATTTTAATTCTTTTTAAAAACCATACAAATAAAGTTGGTAATTTTTTCCATACTTCAATTCCATAGATAGATAGATATACTTTTAACTTTGGATTCAATATTTTGGCAATCATTACTACTGGAAGTAAATTTATATGAGCTACAATTATTTTTTCTATTTTAGAAACATTCATCAATAAATAAAATGATGCTCTCACTTTGTTTTTATTGAAGTTTTTAAATTCTATATTATTAAACTCTTGACTATTGTTTTTATCATAAACACTTATAGAGGTTATTCTATCATTGAAGCTATCTAAAGCTTTTAAAAAATATTTATTATAATTTTCTATACCACCAACTTGAGAATAAGTAGCAAGATTGAGATAACAGATACTTTCCATAATAACTACTTTCTTATGACTATTAAAAAATTCTTAGTTAAGATGAAACCCTTGTTTACATCTAAGTTCGATGGAAAGAAAACTTTAATCATTTTTTTAAATAATGAAACCTTTTGCTTAAGCCCTTCTATTGTTTCTGGCGCTAATCCCGTCTCTCTTTGAGATGAATAAAACTCGTAAATCCTTTGTCTATAATTTTTCACTAAACTTCTCCATTACTAACACCGACCAAAACCTAGCCCATGTAATCTGTTTATTTTTAAACTTGTTTTTCATATCATGATTGATATCAAATTTATCTATATTTTTTCTAAACCATTTTTCAAAAGGCAACTCAAAACCCATTTTCTTTCTTTCATATATCTCTTTAGATAAAATTTCTTTTGAAATATCGACTAAAATTCTCTTATTAAGTCTGCCAAATTTTTCTTTTGGCTCAATTTTCAACATATAATCAACTAATTCTTTATCTAAAAATGGCACTCTGATCTCAAGAGAATGCGCCATTCCAAAAACATCTGCATCTCTTAAAAGTTGATTTTTCATGTATAAATTTAGTTCATAAGATGATATCTTATCTTCTAATTGAATGATAAATGGCAAGCTGTAAGTTTTATATAAATCAACTATCAGGCTATATATTTTTGATTTATCGATATCTAAAATTTCCGCTATATCATTTGGGCTAAATAAGGCTCTTTTTGGTAAATAATAAGAAAGTTCTTTTTCAGCTTGCAACAACTCTAACTTTTTATATTTATGTGAATACTCAAAAATCTTCATAAGAGCATAAGGTATTTTTGATAAAAACTTTAAGGTTTTTCCGTCCTTAAAGGAGGAATAGCCATAGAATATCTCATCTCCGCCAACTCCAGAAAGTGCAACAGTTAGGTTGTTTTCTTTTGCTGCTTTTGAAATAAAAAATGTATTAAAGCCATCTATAGTAGGCTGTTCCATTGCGTCAAAAAAATCATCTATAGTATTTAAAAATAGATCTTCATCTATTAAATATTTTGTATGCTTGGCACTGTACCTTTTCACCACTAAATCTTGATAATACTCTTCATTCAATTGTTTTTCATTAAATACTAAAGACAAGGTTTGTAAATTAGCCTTATATTTTGCTGCAACTGCCACAATAACGGATGAGTCTAATCCACCTGATAAAAATGCACCTATAGGCGCATCTGAAACAAGGTGTCTTTCTATAGAATTATCAAATAATTCACTTACATCTGAAACAATCTCCTTGTAAGGCTTTATAATTTTTGGTTCATATTTATATTCATCATATTTTGTAAAATTTAATTTATTATTCTCATAGAATCCGTAATGGCCGGCAGGAAACATGGATATATTTTCATATATTGTGTAAGGTTCTGGAACATACCCCAAAAGAAAAAATAGTATTTTTGCATTAAAATTAATATTATTCGGATACTTTTTTATACCTTTCAACTCAGATGAAAATATAAAATCCTGATTATCTTTGAAATAGTAAAGTGGCTTAATTCCACTTTTATCTCTTGCTAAAAACATTTTTTTTGTAGTGTTATTATAAATAGAAAATGCAAACATCCCATTCAACTTATTTGCAATTTTCTCTTTATATTCTATAAAACCGTTTAATATAACCTCTGTATCTGTATCAGAGTGAAAAACATACCCTTTGAGTGTCAGATCCTCTCTTATTTCTTTAAAATTATAAACCTCACCATTATAAATAATTACATAATCCCCACACTCTGAAATCATTGGTTGATGACCCTCTTTCGATAAATCAATTATTGAAAGTCTGGTTTGACCTAATGCCACACCATCATCAAAATACACTCCACAATCATCTGGACCGCGATGACTAAGCTTTAAAAGATTCTCCTTAAAAGTAGTCTGATTAATCGACCTTGATGACACTTGTCCTAAAATTCCACACATATTAACCAGCTAGCACTCAAAGTTATGTAATTCACTTTCTATCATATATTTTATAATATCCGACAAACTCATCAACTATTACTCAGCCATTCAATCATTTTACGAATGCCTTCTTCCTTAGAAACCTTAGGCTCCCACCCTATCAATTCTTTTGCTTTTTTTAAATCTGCTACAAATACTCTTTGATCTGATTCTCGCACTGGTAGTTGTGTATATTCCATTTTTATATCAAGTTCTTTTTCTAAAAATCTAAACAGTTCAAGAAGAGAAGATGAGTTGTCTATTCCTCCGCCAACGTTAAAAGCTTGGCCTCTAATACTATCTATTTTAATTGAAGCTTTTAAATATAAAGCAATCATATCTTCAGCATGTGCTATGTCTCGTACTTGCTTTCCATTACCTGAGATTGTAAAAAGTTCTTTCTGAGTTCCATTTTTTATATTTATGGCCTGCTGTGTAAACCAACCAATCCAACCTTGATCGTAAGTAGCAAACTGACGCCCTCCGAACATGGAAGAGTGTCTAAAGACTACAGTTTTAAGGTCATAAATTCTTGCAAAATCAAGCATATACTGATCTGCACTTCCTTTTGAGGTGCCATAAGGTGAATGGAAATCTAAATTTACACTCTCATCAAATCCGTTTGGATTTTCCACGCATTTGTATCTTGTAACTGTTTCTTCATAAGTGAATTTCTCTAAATCTCCATATACTTTATTTGTAGATGAATAAATAATTGCAGATTCTGGACTATAAAGCCTTACTGCATTTAGAAGATTAAAGCTACCACCTGCATTGACTTCAAAATCCATTTTAGGGTCTTCTATAGAAGTAGTCATAGCAACCTGACCTGCTAGATGATAAATAACATCTGGCTTATGAACTTTTATAGTTCTTTCTACATCATTTGTATTTCGTATGTCTCCATGGATAAATATAAATTTACCTTGAGCTTCAAGCCACTCTTTGTTTTGGTAACTTCCGAACCGGTAAAGTGAGTCAAATATAATTAACTCATCACCCTGTTCTAATATTTTGCTCGCTATATTAGAACCTAAAAAACCACAGCCACCTGTTATTAAATATTTCACCATTATTCCTTTATAATTTTACTAAGCCCTTCATCCAGTTTAATTTCTGACTTCCATCCGATTTTATTTAAACCTGTAGTATCAACATCGACACTCATAGCCTCGCCTTTTCGATATGGGACAGCTCCAAATAATAATTTAGTTTGGAGTTTGGGGTTTGATTTTTTATAATGAAAGACCATCCTCTCGACAAATTTACGTACCGATACCAACCGCCCAGTACCGACATCAAGTTCACTAAATTGAGGTAAATCCCTTCTTTTATCCAGAGCAATCATAAATGCTAATACTACATCGCCAATATAGATAAAGTCACGCTTCTGCTTACCCTTAGTTAGCTTTATTTCTGGCGTATTTTCTTTTAGCTGAGATAAAATCCATGCAACAAACTTATTATCATCGTCCTTAACTCCATACATATGGTCTAGCCTTAAATTTACAACTTGAATCCTATCTGAATATTGTTTTAGCCACTCTACAAATTGTTTTTTTGATAGCGAGTAGTTATTTAAATATGGCAGCAGCATTGTATCAGTGTTAATAAATGTTTTTACATTATGCCTTAAACAAGCATCCACAAGATTAACACCAAAGATTACATTAGCTTCGATAATTTTTGAAATGCTGCAGCCATCCCTTCCATATTGGCCGGCAGTATGTATAACCACATCAATGTTTTGCTGTTCAAAAGCTAATTCTAGTGGCTGCTTATCAATATCATAACTTGATACCTGATCCAATAAATGTAAAATTCTCCAAGGGTTGGAGGTTGATCGCTTTAGAATAATAACCTTACATCCTTTTTCCAGTAATGCCTCGAGTAAATAGCTTCCAAGAAAGCCTGTTGCTCCCGTTAGTAATATATTTGGCAATACAGGCATCAAAAAAAATCTTTAATTTTTTCAATTACATAATCCAACTGATCTTTTCCAAGCCCAGGATAAACACCTAGCCATAAAGTTTTATTCATGATTATGTCGGTATTAGTCAAATCACTTGCAATTCTATACTCAATATCCTGAAAATAAGGCTGCTTGGTTAAATTCCCCGCAAATAGTAATCGTGTACCAATTTTATGGCGGTCTAAATATTGAGAAAACTCAACCCTATCAATGCTTTCTTTTAAGGTAATAGGAAACCCAAACCATGAAGGCGTTGAATTTTGTGTTGCCTCTGGCAAGTCAATAAACTCAGTTAAGCCACCTAATTTACTTTCAAGATAGGCAAAGTTTTCATTACGTTTTTTAATAAACTCTGGCAATCGCTTTAATTGAGCTAATCCGCAAGCCGCTTGCATGTCGCTAATCTTGAGATTGTAACCAAGGTGTGAATAAGTATATTTATGATCGTATCCTTTTGGCAAACCACCTAATTGCTGCTCAAAGCGTTTTTCACAAGTATTATCACAGCCTGGATCACAGTAGCAATCTCTACCCCAGTCTCTAAACGACTCAGCAATTGTTATTAATTCAGAGTTATTGGTAAATACAGCTCCGCCCTCGCCCATCGTAATATGGTGTGCCGGGTAAAAACTACAAGTAGCGATATCACCAAACATACCTACATGCTGGTCGTTGTATTTTGCACCTAAGGCATCACAACAGTCTTCCACCAGCCAAAGATTATATTTATCACATAGTCCCTTTACTTTTTCAAGATTGTATGGATTTCCTAAAGTATGAGCAAGCATAATGGCTTTAGTTTTTGGTGTTATTGCTGCTTCAATTAAATCAGCATTTACATTGTGCGTTTTTAGATCAACATCAACAAATACAGGGATGGCGCCAAATTGCACAATCGGATTAACGGTTGTCGGAAAACCTGCAGCAACACCAATCACTTCATCGCCTTTTTTAATGGCTCTATCGCCTAATTTTGGAGAGGTTAGTGTGGCAAAGGCAACTAAATTAGCAGATGAGCCAGAATTAACGGTAATTAAATACTTGATACCAATAAACTCTGAAAGATCTTTTTCAAACTTTCTATTAAATCGCCCGGTCGTTAGCCATCCATCTAACGATGCATCAACCATGTATTGTAATTCAGTTGCGCCCATTACCTTACCAGATGGCGGCACAACACTTCTACCTGGCTTGAATGTCTTTTTTGTATATTTCAGATCTGCAAATTCTTGAACAAGCCCTGCAATTTCTAATCTTAATTCTTCAGTGGTTTTCATGTATTTATGTCTCTCGTATATTTCTCAATCTCTACTAAGCAAACAGCTTGCATATCCTCTTTATTAAGCCAGGCTTGATGCCAAGCAATAATTTTTTCTAATGTCTGGCTTAACTCCCAAACAGGCTTCCAGCCCAATTTGAATTCGGCCTTTGAAATATCTAACTTCAAAAAACCTGCCTCATGAGGATTGGAATTTTGATCTAGCCTCCAACTGGAGTTAGGCCATTCTGAAATCATTTTGTTTAAAATCCAATCTACCGGTTTAACATCTTTTTCGTTAGGTCCAAAATTCCAGCCCTCGGCATATTCATCTTGATTTTTATACAGCTTTTGAGCTAAAACAAGATAGCCTGATAGTGGCTCCAAAACATGCTGCCAAGGTCGTGTCGCTTTAGGATTGCGAATAACAACAGGCTCGTTTTTTTCAAAGGATCTTAAAATATCTGGAATCAGTCTATCATCAGCCCAATCACCACCACCAATTACGTTGCCCGCTCTTACTGAGGCAAGTCCTATGCCTTGATTTTGTAAAAAAGAACACCTATAGGCTGAGGCAACTAGTTCTGCGCAACCTTTGCTACTGCTATAAGGATCATAACCACCCATTGGGTCACTCTCTTTATAGCCTTCAGAACGCTCATCATTCTCATAACATTTATCCGTTGTAATATTTACAATGGCTTTTAAATTGGCGCAGCTCCGTGCAACCTCCAATACTTTTGCTGTACCGATAACATTCACTTCGTAGGTTTCTATAGGTGCATCATAAGAGTATCTTACTAACGGCTGTGCTGCCATATGTATTAAGATATCAGGATTAAAAGTTGTCATACTTTCATAAAGTACATCTTGATTTCTAATGTCACCAATTTTTGAATCAATTATCGAATCAATTTTTGCTTCATTAAATAACGAAGGACCTGTTGGCGGGCTTAATGCATAGCCTTTAACAATAGCACCTAAAGAGTGTAGCCATAAAGCAGTCCAGCTTCCTTTGAAGCCAGTATGGCCTGTTAAAAATACTCGCTTACCTTTCCAAAAATTTTGATCAATCATTCT
>Ga0233441_1001427_pt1 | contig 20797 bp, 17 predicted proteins | sample SI_123_September_4_FD_182781 | JGI IMG/M metagenome (GOLD analysis project Ga0233441, IMG submission 182781) | Seawater microbial communities from Saanich Inlet, British Columbia, Canada - SI_123_September2016_135_MG | ecosystem: Environmental > Aquatic > Marine > Inlet | place: Canada: British...
CTGATGATTCCATTTAAAGCCTTTGGTGTTACGTAAATACATAAAACACAAGCCAAAGCCCCATTGTTTATGCGTTGTGGTTAATCGTAATAACCAGTCAGCAATTATCTCATTCTCGGATGATAGCCTTGGATTTTATCACCCCAAAACCTCATTGTTTGCGTATTATAGTTAATCGAAGTAGCCAATCAGCAATTAACTCACTCTCGGATGATAACTTTGGATCGTAGCGATAGCATGTCTCGATAATCTTAAAAGCCTGACAAGCCAACCGTACTGTTACTCGATGGTCAAAAATGGCCTGCTTGTTTTTTTGTTGCGGGAATGCTTTAACAGATTTTCAAATGTGCTTAAGTTGTCATGACCCATTTTTTATTTTTATCATATTCAATATAAATAAAAAAAACATCATAAGTGCGAGTAGTAATACAGGGAACAAAGAAGTCGTGTAACGCGGTGTTGCTACATTAACAATGGAATAAAAAATAAGCATCCCATGCGTCCAAACAGAAAAAAGACCGGACAACATAAATGAAAATTGAATATCCATTTTCAACACCAACATTACAATAAATACAAGACCTATAACAAAAGTCAATATACCTGCAATCAACAATCCAGGAAATACTACTGCAGATATTAAAGACGGAATTTTATCCCCCTTTAAAGGCAGGTACTCTATTTTTTGATTAAAAGGAATGTATGATTTATTCAAAGCCCAATCATTATATTTTTTTACAAATAATGGAAACGTAGTTACACGCAATGACCAAGATGCTGCATAATGGTGCATGGCATTTATTAGCCACTGATCAACTCCTTGCAATAGTCTTTGCTTACCTAATTCCATTATTAAATTATCAACAGAAGTTTTTGCTTTTTCTGCATAATAATGACGCCTATCTTTTAATAATTTCATTTGGGCATAAATCTCATAATTAGGTATCGACTGATTTTTAAGCCAAAAATAAGGAATTTCATTAATAAATTCATGAACCTTAAAAAATTCTAGATCGATTTCTTTTGAGAATTCATCTAATACTTTACTATTAGGTCCATTGAATTTAAAATCTCCTTTAATCATTGCACCTTTGCCAAAAACAATAACCGGAAGGATAGAGCCTCTGTTAGAGCTTCCATGGTACGACCGATATAATGAACTCTCTATTATTTGAGTAAAAATTATTGGCACAACCAAAGCAACAATCCAACTCCACTTAATCTTTCTGAACTTATTATATGCAACTAAAAGAATAATTGGCAAGATGCTGATCATTGCAACTCCTGATGGCCTTACACCCATGGAAATTCCAAGCATAAAAGAAAACATTAATATGTATTTTGTAGAGCCATAATGTAAAAAATTAATTAATGACGATATAGCCATTATATTTAAAGAAATATAAATTGATTCTGTCAATATTGTCTTGTGCATTGAAACCAGCCAAACATTGCCCATCAAAATAACAACATAGGTAAATAAAAACAACCTACTTTTAAAAACGCTGGACAATGTTATCAATAAATAATATAAGCTTAACGAGAAAATAAATACTTGCAAAATCGGTATTTGTTCAATAGATACCCCAAAATACCCTGCAATATCTAAAAATACTGGATAAAACGATGTTCTAACATTGGAAAAATTAATATACCCAAAGCTATCCGGTTGCAACAGTGTAGATACAGACGGAGTCAATAAAGAATATATGAATACAAAAGATATCAGCCCTATTATAAAAAAATTTCTTCTAACCATGGTAATGGTAGTTCAATAAAATCAAAAACAAGATCGCTACTCCTTATTAGAATTAAGACTTTTCATTTGAAAAACAAAATTCTTATTGAGAAAAAATGATACTAATGCACAAAATATAGATGAAATAAACCCAGATACGTAATAATTGTGTAATAAAGTATTAAAATAATTAATTAGCGCTATATTAATAACATAAACAAAAGAGTATGTTAAAAAAAATTTATAAACAAGACTATTATCACTATTAAGAAAAACAAATTTCCCAAAAGTTTTAAAGCTAAAAAATACTCCAAATATAGTTGCAAATAATGCCGATAATTTATAACCAATTTCAACATATAGAAAACCACTGTATATGATGTAATAAACCAGCGTATTAATAACGCCAACCATTAAAAACCTATATACTTTATTTTCCCACAATACTTGCAACGTCAAAATACTTTATAATGAATGCTTATTAAAATTATCTCAACTCCATACAAAATCAGTAGCTAATAACAGGTACCTATCTTCATGATGGTCTTAATAACCGATCCTTGTATTTACTATACCAATCAATAGTCAGTTTAAGCCCAGTTTCTAAATCAGTAGGATTGTAATCTTTAACAAGGCTTTTTAACTTACTAAAGTCTACATATTGTTTCTCAATCTCTTTAAATAAATCCTGTTTTTCTTTAATTACCGGTTTAATTTTTGGATCTATTTGTAAACATAGAGAGTCAATAACGCTTCCTACTTTATAAATCTCTGCAGAGCCGAGATTTATAATTTGTGCTTTTGTAATATCAATTTCTTCCATTAGCCTAATGACCGCATATGCAGCATCTCCAACATATAAAAACTCACGAATATAATCAGAAACGCCCTTAAATAAAACAGGGCTTTCGTTAAACAATAAACGCATAATTGAACCAGGTATTAGTCTAGAAGTATTAGTATCCCCAGGTCCGTAAAGATTTGCAGCTCTTACAGTAAATACTGGAAGTGAATAATTGCTCGAATATGCTGTTGCAACTAAACCGGAGCATGCTTTTGAAACCTCATAAACATTAGATGGCTTTATGCATTGTTCTTCTTTATATGGCAAATCATCAATATCAAAAGATCCGTATGATTTATCACTCTCCATACACATGATCCCTTTAACTGTGCAAGATGTGCGTGCAGCCTCTAATAAGTTAGCAGTCCCTATAATGTTAGTCTGAAAACTACCAATTGGATTATTTGCACACAACCTTACAATAGAGTGTGCTGCACAATGAAATATATATTCAATCTCATAGTTAGTAATAATCTCTTTTAATCTATCCAGATTGTTTATGTCTGCTTGACAAATTACAATTTTTTGATCCACTTCTGAAATTTTTGCATACGATACCTTCTTGTCATGCATAGTTCCAACAACGTTTGCCCCAAGATCAACTAGCCTTTCTGCAATATGTGGTGCAAAAAATCCATATATACCTGTAATTAGAACATTTTTCTTTTTCCATGAAAATTTCATATCTTCTCTTATTAATTAATTTAAAAAACGAATGTTAAATTTTATACCTTAGATAGCCATATCTAAAACTTTCTTTTCTATGTTTTTTTGTAGCCTGAATAATTAAACCAGTTATAAACATTAAAAAAGATAAAATTATAAACCCAGTTGCAAGAATTGCCGACGGAAGAGCCTCAATAACTCCAGTTAAAATCCAAGGATAAACAACATAAAACCATCCCCATATTACACCAACAAACAACAAAAGAAATGCAATTAATGAAAATGATATTAACGGCTTCTCAGTAAACACTAATTTAAAAATTGAAAATAGTATTTTTACACCATCCTTATAAGTAGATAACTTACTATTAGAACCCTCTGGCCTTGGAAAGTATTCTGTAGTTATTTCTGAAATAGGCAGCCTCATCTCTAAAGAATGAACTGTAAACTCATGCTCAATATCGAAACCATGCCCATGTGCTGGGAATGTTTTTACAAACCTCCTTGAAAGAACCTTGTATCCAGTTAAAACATCACTAATTTTTTTTCCAAATATTACTCCAACAGCACTAGAAAAAAAATAATTACCCATTTTATGTCCTAATCTGTAAGCCTTATCTGATACTTCCAACCTGGTGCATATAACCATATCCAAATGTTCATTTCTCAATTTATCAATCATTAATTGTGCAACAGATGAATCATACGTCATATCTCCATCTACAACAAGATACACATCTGCCTCAATATCAGAAAACATTCTTCGAATAACATTTCCCTTTCCTTGGTACTCTTCTTTTCTTACAATAGCTCCAGCATTCTGAGCAACATTATAGGTATCATCATCGGAATTATTATCATAGACATAAACTGTGGAGTCAGGGAGAATAGATTTGTACTCTGATACAACATTTTGGATAGTTGACTCTTCATTGTAACATGGAATTAAAACGGCAACTTTATCGCGCTTCTTAGTAGGCATATAATTAAGAAAGTAAATTTTTTAATTATATATTATTGATGTGCACATATACTCTCATTAATAATAAAATTACTACATTTTTTCAACCCAAGATTGAAACATTAAAATAGCCCATAAACGATGACTCCAATCATGACTGCCATTCATATGTTGCTCCAATATTATCTTAACGGCATCAGCATTAAAATACCCTTCGCGCTGAATTCTTTGTTCATTTAATAGGTCATTAGTCCATCCACGTAAAGGGCCCCTTATCCACTGACCTACTGGTATGGCAAAACCAGCCTTTGGCCTCTCAATAAGATCTTTAGGAACATATTTATATAGTATTTGCCTTATAGGCCATTTCCCTTGTCCATTTCTTATCTTCATGTCTAGAGGGAGTCTCCATGCTAGTTCAACTACTCTATGATCTAAAAATGGCATGCGGGTTTCTAGACTAACCCCCATAGCAGCACGATCCACTTTAGTTAAGATATCATCTGGCAAATAAGTAAGACTATCCCATAACATCATTCTGTGTTCAGGATCGCTCATACCAGAAACAATACCAGCATTATTTAATCTTGTCTCTAAGGTGCAACTACCACCATAAACCAAGCTTTCTTTTTTATATCCTTCGGTTACTAAGCTACGATACACATCATCTATACTGTTAACATATTTCAATCTATAGGCTAATTTATGTGCCTTATCGCCAATTAAATTGATGCTGTATCTATTGGGCAATAAAGTACCGATATGATCCCATGTAGAAACTGGAACCTTTTGCATTGCACTTCCTAAAACATGACGTAGGCTTGATGGCATAAATTTTAATTTATTCCATATACGTGTACCCCATAAATAACGATTATAGCCACCGAAGAACTCATCTCCGGCATCCCCTGAAAGGGCAACTTTAACATTTTGTCGCGCCATCTTACTAACTAAATAAGTGGGGATCTGCGAACTATCGGCAAACGGCTCATCATATAAATTACATAGATCTGGAATTACCTTATAAGCCTCATCAGCTGTTACATATAATTCATTATGGTCTGTACCTAAATATTTAGCAACTTTTGCAGCATGCTTCGCTTCATTAAAAGCCTCATCTTCAAAACCAATAGTAAAAGTTTTAACTGGATTAATGCTTAATTTTTGCATTAATGAAACTATAATTGACGAGTCTATTCCGCCAGAAAGAAAAGCCCCCAAAGGGACATCAGAAATTAATTGCGAACGAACAGAATCTTCCAATGCTGTTTCAAGCAATTCAATTGCCTCAACATCATCATTAATACAGTTTTTCTGATTAAATTTTGCAACCTCACTTAACGAGTACCAATATTTAATCGAAAATCCATCTGAATCAAATGGGGAAAATGGAGTGCTTGTTGGGGGGGCGTATGTACCATTCTTACTTATTTTTAATATACATCCTGGCTCTAACTTGTACACATTTTGGAATATAGAATATGGAGCCGGAACATTTACATGTTGCATATAGATAGACAATGCTTTTCTATCTATGCGACTATTGAAGTATTTATAAGAACGAAGAGACTTAAGCTCTGAACCAAAAATAAAAGCCTTCCCGCTCCAGCCATAATATAACGGCTTTTCTCCAAACCTATCACGAATTAAAAACAATTCCTTGGATTTACTATCCCAAACTGCAATAGCAAACATTCCAACTAGATTTTTTAAAGTTTTATCAATCCCCCATTTAGAAAATGCATATACCAAGGTTTCAGTATCAGAATGACCAATCCAACTATAATTATTTGCAGATCCATTTAACCTATCCCTCAACTGCAAATGATTATAAATTTCCCCATTAAAAATAATAGTAAATCTACCACAAGGAGATACCATTGGCTGATGACCGGAAAATGATAAATCTAGTATTGATAAGCGCCGATGCCCAAATGCAATACCATTATTCTCGTCAATCCACACCCCATAATCATCCGGACCCCTATGAAATAATTCTGATGACATTTTGTATATAGAACTATCAAACTCATCCTTTCTAAGGTTTCCAAAAATTCCTGTAATTCCGCACATTATATTAGTACATTATTTTTATTCTAAATAATCTTGATAATAACAATCTATATACTCTTTTAAGCAAACCTTCCAATCCCTCATAATATTAACCCCTCTTATATCAAGTTTTTTATCAATCAATCTTTCAGAAGGGGGGCGTTCAGCAAAATATTCTTTTTTCCAATAATCGGATGTTACCGGAGTAACCTTGATTGAATTTGACAAGTTCAAAACATTTACTAATTCAGTGGCAACCTCATAACGCCCTGTAATACCTCCACACACCATGTTATACAAACCCCACAACTCTTTCTCTAGTAATAGTTTTACATTATTTGCAAAATCATGAGTATATGTTGGCGTTCCTAACTTGTCATCAACAACAAATAACTCTCTCTTTCCCTCTCTAATCTGCAACATAATTTTTTGAATAAATTTTTTGTCTTTTTTAGGGCCGCCACCCATCATCCATCCAGCTCTACAAATTATATGATTAGTGACATTTTGAGATACTGATATTTCACCAGCATATTTACTTCTTGCGTAATGGCCAAGTGGGTTTGGTAAATCCCAATCATCGTAAACATCTTTGGAGCCATCAAAAATACCAGCAGTGCTAATATACAACAAAGGTATATTCATCTCATTTGCTATATAAACAGCATTATCTACTGAAAGTGTATTGGTGGAATAAGTATCGTCTGGGTGAATCTCACAATACTCAAGGTCAGTATATGCACCTAAATGAAAAAGATAGTCAGGACTGAACTCTTTAACAGATTCTCTATATAGACTGTAATCCCTAAAGTCCAAATAACTCAACCAACTGTCATTTACATCTATGTCTGTACATTTTAACTCATAGTCTTTACCAAATACCTTGTAGAACGCCTCTCCAAGCATCCCCCCACATCCAGCAATATAAATTTTCTTTTTTTTATGCATAATTCACTCCTTGCAAATATTTTCAATAATTGATAAATACTCTGCCTTAATAACATCAATGGAATACCTTTGAACAACTGTTATTCTAGCCTTATCCCCAAAACTCTTTCTGAGTTTTGGATTGGAAATTAGTTTTTTAAGAGCCAGAACCCAATCATTTTGATCTTTAACCAGCCACCCATTATCCATGTGCTTTATGATACTGGCTGTTGTTCCAATATTGGTGGCCACTGTTGGTAACCCAAAAGACATATATTGAATAGCCTTAAGGCCACTTTTCCCATAAACCCACGGATCATCAGAAAGTGGATATATACCAATATCTATCTTCTGCATATCAGCCACCTCACTTTCTAAATTCCACTGAATAACCTCTAAATCAATCCCGTGCAATTCATATTCAAAATTACCAATAACAATCAACCTAAAATCACACTCTTTCTTTAGCTCTATGAATACAGGCCTTAGTATATCTAAATACTTTTTTGAACTAAAGGTGCCTGTCCATCCTATAACTACTTTTTTTTCATTACTAAACGAGTTTTTAGGAAAAAAAATATCTGTATTAATCGATGAGGAAATAAATTTACACTTGCCTTTATTGTTTATTTTTAGGCAATAATCATTCAATGTTGGCGAGCTAGTAATAACATAATCAGCCTTCTTCATTAAAAATTTATTTTTATTTGGATTCTTCAACATGCTAACAATTCTATTAACGCTACCACTAGATACAACCATAGTATTGTCTTCTATATCGTAGATTAGTTTCTTGGACAGTACTCTAAATACACGCTCAAAAAAAGTAGACCCAAATGGAGAAACCCACATAAAAACATACACAATATCATATTGTGATATTCGAAATAAGTCCAACACTCTGTAAGAATACCCTCTAATCGTACCCAGTACTTTTTTTATATAATTTCCTTTTAAATATACCACATCCCACATAGATCGATCCATAAAGGATGATACTGTTATTTCATACCCATTCTCCTTCCAATGATCAAAATATTGTTCATATTTTAATCTTTGTCCAGCAGCAAAATTTTGTGGAAATGGGCAAATTACTAAAATTGATTTTTTCATAATACAGCTAACTATCCAATGAACGATAGATTCTCTTGTAAGAGTCAATGCCATCAACTAATGAAAAATACTTTAGCGCTGTTTTTCTGCAACGCTGTTGAATATCAGGATCATGGATTAATTCCAGTAATTTTAATATACTCTTCTCTTTTTCACTTTTACTAAATCCATCCAATACCACTCCAACATTCTCATTATTAACTATTTCAGACATATCTCCAACTTTACTATTACACACGCAAGGAACTCCACATCCTAGAAACTCTCCTAATTTTGTTGGCATTGAAGAAATTTTTGAATATAAAGGCTTAATCATAAAAAGACCTACATCCATTGATTGCATAGCGTTAGCCACCCCAAATCTATCTCTGGTTTCTACAACTACCGACTTCATATCAATTTTTGCATCTTTTAAATATTTATTTATATATTTATGCCCACCTCTATTGATAATATATAACTGCGCATCAGGAATAACTTCTCTGATTAGCTTGTAATAATCTAAAGCCTCTTCGAACAAATACCATACACCAACAGAACCTACATACCCTATTGTAAAAGGCCTATTTTGAGTTTTATCATCATTAAAATCAGACTTTAGTTTAAATAATTCCAAATCAGTGCATGTTGTTATAACCTCAAACCGAATCTCTTTTTTACTCAAATAAGGAAACCTTTTCATTTCAGCAACGGCTTTATGTGTGAGTGAAATTACTACATCTGCATTTAATAGAAAAGACTTTTCAAGTCGCTTAGAAATACGATAAAGATAACTATCTACAGGCCAAATTTCACCATCCACACGCTCATCAGCCCAAAAACCACGCATATCAAAAATATAATGCACACCAAGAATTTTTTTAAGTGCTAGTGCACTCAAGGACGGGACATAGCTTCTAGCGTGTACAATTTTTAAATTATTCCTATAAACCAGCCAAAAACTTAATATTGTGGCACTAATCACATCCCATAAAGTTGCTATTGAAGTTGGCTTCTTATGATAAGTTAATGGATGCCATTGAATATTAGTTTTACCAATACGCTCTCTGATTTGATCATATAAAAATTGATTTTTTTTATCTTCATATTTTTCAAAACTAATTAAATGAACAACTCTATCATTCGATAAAACTTCTAAATACGATAAAACTTGAGATTGTCCAAGTGGCTCTAATATGCCATCATAAGATATATACAAACAACCATTAGACATAAAATAAAAAGCCTTCTATTTTTTATTTTTATTCATTCTTTTAAGGTGTCCTATTATTTGAACATCTTTCTTACTAAGAGTAGCAATAATTACACCGGCAATATTGCCTGCACTCATACGAATTCTATTGTAATCTAATCTTGCAATACCAGCTAATAAATTTATAAAAACAACACTAAATGATGCCAACCACGCACTATTGATTGACATGCCCCTATAAAGGTACTTATTAACAAAATACAAACGATTTATAATTTGCCACTTTCCAAGAAGATAGTATCGATCACCTCTAATAGGATGTGTATGATGCTGCACACGAGCTTCTGCCAACACAATTAGATTATACTTTTGTCTTATATTATAACTAAAGTCTATATCTTCCATAAATCCAGATCCTTGATACCACTCATCATATTTATAGTTTTTAATTACCTCTTTTTTCCAAACAGTTGCACCACCATAGAGCCAGTCCACATCTGTGGTTTTTTCAGGATTATCAAGCATAGAAACAAAACCATTTGAAAAAACCTTGCCAAGCTGTTCTGAATCAATATGTAAAAATTTTCTTAGAACCCCAACTTCTCGATTGATATTAGTAACTGCAAATGCAGCGCCACCATACTCAGTATTAGCGCCATCCCAAAAATCAAGCATATTGCTTACTGAATCTGGATAAAACTCTAAATCATCGTCAAGATACCCAACAAGAGTAATATCATTATTTATTTTTTTTACCCCTGCATTTTTTTGTTTTGCGAGCGATGGTGGAAATACACGAATATATTCAATTTCTATTAATGGAAATTTTTTAATTATATGATCGACCTTTTTGTAGCCTCCATCAACAATAATCACCTGACTAGGTAAAACGGTTTGATCTTCTAAACTTTGTAGCATTCGAATTAGATCGTGCTCACGATCCATTGTTGGAACAATAAATGCAATCTTATGTATGCTCATATTATAGAAAATAAATAAACTTAAGTTTATTTATTTTCTCCAACCAAACAAGACATTTGTTTTTCTATACTCAACTCTCCATAGTGAGATAGTGCATCAATTGTTTTGTCTTTTAATTTTAATACTTGATCTGCATCTAACCCTTCAACGCACTCTCTCCATAGCAATGTAGACCAATAATATTCAGCATAATCCTCAACCATAAGGAACGTCATTTTTGTGTTAATCAACTCAAGCACCACATTGTCCTCTCCAAAAACATCTTTAAACAGTAAGTAAAATTCATCTTCTATTCTTTTATTTCTTAATCTATGCTCAGCATTTGGGAGCGCACCTGTCACTTTAAAATGAAAATTATCTAAATCCAAGGCATTACCTGATGCAGGCCCAATAACAACAAATCTCCCATTATTATTTAATATTTTTTTAAACTTACTAACCAAAGCCTGTGAATTTGACGTGTAATACAAAGAGTAAATTGAAAAAACCCAGTCAAAAGATATATTAGTACTATCGACAAGATCGTAATCTTCTGCTTTAAAATGTATGTTCTTAGATAGATTTCTATACTTATTATTTGCATCAGATATTAAATCCTTGTTTTTATCCACGCCATAAACAAGTCCACTTTCAGTAATCTTGCTAAAAAATAGCTCTGTATAATTACCATTGCCGCAACCAATATCATAAATATTGTCTCCAATTTTTATATCAAATTTAGAAGATATCCAATTATGAAGGTTAAAATTACTAAAATTACTATGCGCAGAAATTCTTTTATCTAGAGCATTTTTCTGCTCATTGTACTTGTATTTATTTATCATATCTTCTCAGGGTATTTGTTAATATTTTCATGAATTAGGACAACCTAAACAACTCTTTATAAGTATAAAATAAACAGCCATTCCTTATTAAATTCTATCAGTCCGTTTTTAGAAAACCTCAGAATCATTCAATTCCATTAATAGACAGTTTACCTTTGGCAAATTTACTCTTGCTATGATGCACTCTAAAATTCCTCTTATAGCTAAAATACACGCCATTATACCCAACCAATCAGATCGATGTAATGCTGCTATACGAAAACACTATCGACGCCTATCTTGATCCTGTAAATTTTTTGTAAATCAGAATTTTACAACATATAGTAATTTCAGTGCAAACCTTGTCGGTCGTTTAGTTTTAACAGGCTTTTAAACACACTTAAGATGTCTTGACCTTATATTCATTTAACAATCATTCTCGCCAGATTAAATGCCTCTACTTTTTCTATTCCAGATGCAAGCCCCCTATACATTGCGAGAGTTTTAAGACCTTCTATTGACCTAGGAAAAGGAAAATCCATAGACTCTTTTTCATAACACTCCCAGGCTTTAACCTTAATATCCCATGTATCTGAAATATCGACAAATACATTTGGAGAGAAAAATGGTAAAAACTTGTAACTACCGCTACATATAATTTCAAAAGTATATATTTCATCAGGAAGCTCTTTACGTCCAGTTGGCCTGCAAGCCGCTTCTACAGCCTCATAAGTTAGCCTATGGTCAATATTTACTTCAGATGGGTTGTGAGTTAACAGAATTGTTGGCTGAAAATCATTCACATGTTTTTCAATATCCTTAACAAGGGTTATATGCGGCAAAGTATCGAATTGTACGCATAACCTATCTCCAAAATGGACATCTTTTATATTCAGCACTTTGAGCGCTGCTTTTGCTTCATTGATTCTTATTTTTGATTGAGAATCAAATTCACTACTTTGATATTGACCGAATGGAAAACGTGCCGATATCCCCTCACCAAGAAAAACAACCCTTATAGAAGCGCCCAATTTCACTGCTTTTGCCAGTGTTCCACCACACCCTAATACTTCATCATCTGGATGAGCAGCTATTACTAAAATTCTTTGATCTTTATTGAGTACCAATACAAAATCCTCTTAAAATTAATTTAAACAAAATTAACGTGTACTGGATCTTCTGTGAGTAAGTAATTTATAAATTTATTCTTGGCATTAAACATACATCTTTCACAATCTGACGCTTTGAGTGAATTATAAACAAGCTTCTTTTCATCTGAATTCCAAAACTCTTTAAACGATTGATTATTAATAGAACCCATCTCACCATGTGTACTATATGCATTATTACAACAAGAATAAACTTTCAGATCTCCGCCAATATATGTATCAAAATGCATATAACCACAGTTATCATAATCGGGAGACTCATGAACTAAATCGTCTATCCTATCGTTAAAAGCATCGAATATAGTAAAAGCATCTGACTGAAAATCTTCTTTTATTCTTTGGATTTGCTCCACAACAGTAGAGTGATGGGCTCTATGGTATTCAAATCCTTCTGGCGTAAATATTGCACCTATCCTCATATTGTCAACACCCATTTCTGAGACAATTTTAGCAAGTTTATAAATTTCACCAAAATTATTCTGATCAACAACATATCCCACACCTACCAATAGATCTGTATCTGCGCTTTTTGCCTTAGCATTAACTAATCGTGATATATTTTTGAGGGTGTCATTAAATCTTTCCTTTTTAATACTGCGTATATGGGAATACATTTCTGGGGTTCCCGCATCAACTGACACCCTTACCCACTTTGCATGAACTAATGTATCTATAACATCAGGCTTTAAAATTGCACCATTAGTAATTAGGGCAAGATCCATACCAAGATCTATAACTTTTTGAAATATTTTTGGATGATCTGGATGTGTAGTTGGCTCGCCCCCTCCTGTAAACTGTATAGCTTTAACACCCATTTCCTTACAATCTTCTAAAATCTCAATACATTTTTCATACGGTATTTTTCTATTTGGATTATTTTCAATTTGTTGTGATTGCTCATCAAGAATACCAAAATTCTGATTGGAAGTGTAACCTGACATTCTATATGCACAGAATGAGCAGTCATGATTGCAAACATCGGATATAACTAGCTGAACTTGTGAAGGAATAGGCTGCTCACCATCTCTTAACTGATCAATCATATCCATATGATGCACAACTTTAAATGGACTATATGCTTGCTTTTTATCTCGTTTAATCACAGCTCTAATTTGACTCTAAAATGAATTTTGGATTATACTGGTAAAATTTATAATAGGTAACTATATATTACATGTTTCTGGAATGAAAGCCCTCATACTACTAACAGCATCCAAAGGGTAAAAATAGGATTCATCGACTTCCGTCTGCCCAACTAAAGGATTATACCGTAGTAAAAAAATTTGTAAAATTCTTAGTCTAACAGTTGCTAAATATTTGTTAATTGTTTGTCTATTTAATCCTGTTCAATGAGTGATTTTCACCATAAGGGTATAGGTAAGTTGCACTCAAATCCTTAGAAAACAATAAAATAACTTATTTAAATTTAGCCTTTGAAATTCGGGAACGATTGATTTACTTGTTTTTATTGTTATGACCCTTTATTTGTTAATATTTACAATAAAGCTCTGCTGTGCTGTACCCAAACGTACATATGGAATCAGATGTATATGTGTATTTTTTTCTAGCCATTCATTACACGCCTTTTGTTCTCCATGATTAGGACTGCCTTTATAAGAAAACCAATCATCAAATATTAAGATGGTACCATCACCAATTAAATTAGTAATAAACTCTAATACCGACTTAGTTGATGAATACAAATCACAATCAATCATTACAATAGCAGATTTTTGTATGTTAAGCTTATCTTTCAACCCCTGCGTAAGAGAATCTTCATAATATCCAGGAACTGTAATAACCTCATTAATATCAACACCATTATTAGCTAAATTTTTTAAAAAGTTATCCTCTGTACAATCATAGCGACCTTTTTCAAAGCGCCCCCCCTCTCCAGATAAATCAATATCCGTAAGCTCTGGAAGACCTTCAAATGAATCAAATGCAATAAAACGACGATCAATTACTGGCTTATTGCTAATATTTCTAGATTTGTTATTAGAGTAAGCCACTCCTGAATGCTCCTTAAAAGCCCATTTTCTTTTTGAATGCCAAAGCCTCTTGTAGGCCTCAATAAAAGACTCTCCTTTGAAAACTCCAAATTCTAAATAGTCTCCTTCAATACACTCTGCACATACAAACTCTGCTGCAATAGATATTGGGCTATGGAATGTAATATCATAATTAGCTGGCGGTATAACAAAACGCCCAGCAAATTTTCTCAGGGGGTTTACTATCTTTTTTAAAAAATTAATAATATTCATATCTATCCTTTTATATAACAATAAATTTTCATTTTGCAAATACTGGAAGGAAGGCTTGCATAGTCTCCTCATTTTGTTCTGCAAAATACTCCATAATGCACCCCCTACCTTTATCAACCTTTATAATAAGATCTTCATGATCCATATTTATAATATCGTCTATAATTCCCGTAATAGGCATATTTTCTTCAACGTTCCACTTTAAATCATCAAAATCAATTAACGACATTGGGTCAAAGCTTAATACATCCCCTCTGTCAAAATAAATCAATGACTTGCCCATCATTAATGCCTCAAGTGCTACCGTAGAGCTCCAGTAAAGAACTGTGTCGCATCTTTCAATATCATCCTGCACATAATCAATATTGGAGTTGCTCATATTATTAGGCAAATCACTATAATCCATGTCGCAAATACTAAAAAATTCCTCCAATGGCAGAATAGGGTGAGTTCTAATAATAAAATTAACGTCACTTAGTAATTTAGCCTCCTTTATAGCATAAAGAAGGAGCGATAAAGAATCAAGATCCCCAAGTACCAAAAGAATTGTATATGTATTTCGAGATATTTTTCTTATTGGGGATTGCACTAAACTATATAAATATTGATATCGTAATGCACAGCCTGACTGAATTCTATTTTTTGGAAAGCAACTATTTTTGTATAATACTTCTGTGATTTGTTTTCCAGTAGTTATGATCCTGTCTGGATGTGGAATCATACCAACCTCTTTGCAACTAATAAGGATGCCTGCAGCCGATTGTGGTACTGCCGCATGTTGGTAACCAATAATTTCAATATCGGGACTTACTTCTTTAAGTCCCATCACAAACATTCTTTCCCAATGGTTGCCTTCGTAAGTTATATAACATGTTTGTAAATTATAATCTTTTGCAATATTACGCCCTATATAATAGTATAGGTAGTCTCCAAATGGCACAGAATCGCCATTAGATTTAACTAATTCTATCATTGTTGAACTTATGTTGTATCCTAATAAGTTAACATTATCTGGTATTTTTATTGATACAAAAAACCAAAATTTAAAAAGTGCCATTCCTGCGGAAAAAATATCTTTAATGGAAATGAATACTTCTGCTGGCATTATAGTCTTACCCTTTATGCCTCTCATATTTTTATACAAACCATATCTTCCAGAAAACCCTTGGGAAATTGTTACAATTTGGATATTTTGGTGTATTTTTTTTCTTAAATAGTCTTCTAGTCCTGGAAAAAATGGATCCTTGTATATATTTTCTTTAGAGAATGAGTTAGAGAAAACAAAGCTTTTTATCAAAATTACAGGTATGTTTTTATTAATTTTGAGTCTCTTTCCAAAAGAATGGCGCGACCAAAATACATTTCTTAAAGAAGAAAGAACTGATTTAAACAAATAAATCTGCCTTTTAAAAAAATATTTATACTTACTGAATAATCGCAAAAAAAAACTATTTCTAATATAAATTTCCACGCCTTTTACGCTAGAGTATTCTCTAATAAACTCAACTACAGGATATGAGGTGCCAAAAATGTATAGATCTTTTGAATATTGATTGCACATATTAATAGCCTGTATTGAGTATACAATATCATTCAATATTAACTGCATTGGTGATAAGTTTCGATTCTTTGAGGATATATCACTAGACCACCATTCCCTTATTTCTCTGTTATAACTGGCAATATCTCCTATTAGGTTTACATAATCTTTAAGTAACTCTTTCTTCTTAGAATTTGACAATTCTTGTGGTTTAATTTCATTAAAAACTCTACCTTCAAGCAAAGTACGCAACTCTATAGAGTTGCAACTCAAACTAATGAATGATGCATTCTTCACTTCATTATCAGAAATAACTTTAATTTCGTCATTATTTTTGTTATCAGATGGGAATACAAATACTTTCATATTTCATTTCTAGAATACAATAAATTTTGGTTCTAAATATTTATTAGATATGCTAATTTTTAACCTTTAAAATGCATCTTAATGAATTAAGATTGGGGTTATCTTTACTAAAGTTTCTAGATTGGTGAGCCGGAATTTTTATTGATGTTTCTCCAATTAAGGCTCGTATAGAGTTTTTAATTCTTACAGGAATAATAGATTTGATAACATCTTTAATAGTTCTACGCTTCACATCCCCAGGAAGCCAATTTCCGTACTCACGCTTCCAATTAGACATGCCTACAAAACTTTCCTTGGTGTCCCACCCGGTGGTAAACATTGTTACGATTTTCAAATTATTTAGTTCTGCAAATTTATCCATACTTTCTGAATTAAAAAATAAAAGGTGAGGTGAATCATAAGTGCGCTGCTCAAATCCCTCACCAAATCTACAATTTGGTACTTCGAGAAGGATTGTTGCATTGGGTGATATATAAGGTCTATAAATATCAACGAAGTCCATTGGAGAGGAAAAATGCTCTAAGCAATGAAGAGATATTACAACTTCAGCATTACACCCTTTAATATCTTTAAATGATTCAACTATTTTATAACCTCTTTTTGACAAAACATCCTGGCAGTGTTTGTCTGGCTCGATAGCATATATACTAATATGTGGATAGTACTCTAATAATAACATCCCCATTTCACCCCATCCAGCGCCAATTTCTAATATAGTTGAAACCTGAGATAAATCAACCATAGATGACAGGTTACTCATACATCCCAAATGTCTATGTCTTGGCATTGGTGGAGATTTCGGACTTTCAAAATGAGGTCGGCCAGTTGATCGATAAATATTCTTATAATAGTCGCCCAGATTATCCTCTAAAGGCATAGGATTGGCAAAACCAAGATTACAATCCATGCATACCTCTATATTCGGGCTCCCAAAATACTTTTTATCATATTGAACATTAAACTTATAAGTATCAGTAAATCTTAATTTTTCAGTATCACATAATGGACATTTCATGGTAATCACTTGTTAAAAAATAAAAAAGTTAACTATATAGCGCATGTGGGAGATTTCTTCAAAACTAGCAAAAAATAAAGTATGTATACCATCAACTTAACACCATTGTAAAACAATATTTATGCACTATAAAATTAAGCATAATTCTGAGGCAGAACATCTATCATTTTTTCATACAAATCATTTTTTCCAGATGCTAATAAAATATTACTTGTTTTTTTATATTGACTAGAAATATTTTTTTCTTGCATAGGATCAAAATATATTGCAGGAACCCCCATGCTACTCGCCACATATGCAGGCGATGAAAACGGTAAAACCACTACAATGTGGCTTTTTAGTACTACTTTGTAAAGATTCTCCTCTGGGGAAATAATATGTATATTATCATTATTACTTGAGAGTTCTTTAATTAAATCTGTATAACCAACATCATGTTTTGGATGCGCCCGTCTCTTTGGCTTTAAAATTATATGAACTTTTTTACCACTATAAATTTCTAATTTTTTTGCCGTTGAGACAATATCATTAATAAATTTAGACAATACTACAGGAGAGCAATAATCGACTCTTTTAAATTTTCTAATATTTTTATTTAAATATAAAACTCCGGTGCCCATTTTTTCTGCCCACTTATCATTTATCGGTGTTACATCGAATACGCTAATATTTATAACAAATTCGTCTTTCAATATAGGCTTTTCTGGCATAGAATAAAACAGTATCGGTCCAACGTTATGAAACTTTCCAGAAATATTTTGTTCCTTAAGTATATTTGAAAAACTTTTAGTCCAAACCCAGTGCTCATCAGCACAAATGTACTTATATGTGGCAGGGACACAAATATCTGGCCCGTAAACAAAATAATTTTGGGAGTACCAGATCATATGTGTAATAAATTTTCTGCCTGGCAAACTACCCATCCATAATGGTTGCATAAAAATATTTGAATTTGTTATCACAATATTTTTAATTGAATTCTTCTTGTTTAGAATTGAAGCCAATGCATGACAAGAAAAATCATTTTTTAAGATTGCTACCATTGGGAAATTAAATAACGATCTTAGATACACAAACATAGATTTACAATGTAATAAAAAAAACTCAATAAATTCAATTACTGATATTCCTTTTTTTTGCAGTAAAGTATATAAAGGATTTTTACTGTAGTGGAGATCGCTAGAATTGAATGACGTTCTGTTTGTGGACGCCTCCACAATCAAAGGCACTGTTTCTGATAATGGCACTATTAAACTATTTTTACAAAATTTAACAAACTCCAAGTCACCTCTTTTCCCAAAGAAATTATTATCACTAACTCCATATACCAATGTGTATTTATCGGCATTAGGAGTAACAAATAACGCTTTGATACAATGGAATAGGACTAAATTCCATTCAATCATAAACTTAAGTACACATTTAACAAAATAGGCAAAAGTGATCGATACACTTTCATTACGTATTTCATATTGAAATCTATTTAGTTTTATTATATTTTCATTGAAAATTGTCACCCCCGCCTCTTTCTCTAAACATTCTAACGCTTTACTCTTAAAATTATGAAATTCAAGTTCAGAAAATTGTTGTAGCAAACGTCGCGTAATAGACTCACTAGAATATCCCAGCCAATATGCCACTTTTCTCTTAATATATGGCTTAATGTTATTCATCAATCTATCAAATTGATTGTTCAATACACACTCTTGATATTTATTAGACATAACTATAAAAGGTGATTCAATATAAAAGTCGACCAATAATAAAAGATTCAGCATACTCAAACCCAGAAGAACTCCCTCTCCAACTTGCCAAGGAATTTATAGCCTTGACAGATCTTGGGTGTGGGAAATCCCTCATTTCACTTTGATATATATTTATTGCATGAATCTTTAGATCTATTGTAGTTGAAATATCTACAAAATAATTAGGGGAAAATGTTTCTGATAAGCTATACTCAGTAGATGAAGGAACCTCAAAAAACATAAGCTCTTTAACACAAAGATCTTTTTGGGGGCGACATGCGGTAACAACTGCATTATTCACAATCCTGTGGTCTATATTTAAATCATCTTTATAATGAGTAAACACCTTAGATGGGCTGTATAAATCAAGAAAATATTCAACTTTTTTAATGACATCTAAAAGAGCAATACTATCAAGACGATTATCAGGAAAATCTATAAAATCTACCAAATGACAACCAACAATTTGGCAAGCTTTTCTCGCGCTCAACTTACGTTCTTCTATTAATTTATCCATGTTTGCACTGTCGTCTCTAGATGATTCACCATCTGCCAAGAAAACTGTAGCAATGCTCATTCCTTCTTGCGACAACCTAGCCATTGTGCCACCACAGCCAAGTATTTCATCATCAGGATGGGCGGCAATAATCAGAACATCAACCATTAGTTCTGCTTAAATCCTTTGCAATAGATTCAATAAGCTCTTCTGATGGATTGATACAATTAATCTCAGAAACTTGTTGAATTAAATGATAAATATTTATATCGTATTTACCTATAGCTCTTTTAAACATTGACAAATACCCAGAATGAAACTTTGACATTCCAATTACTATATCCATAATATCATTACCTTGTGGAATATTCATTATTGGCTTCAAATATTTTTCGATAGTCTCAAACAAGGAAAAAGTATCTATATTTGAATGGTATCCAGCTTGACCTATAATCCAGCTAAGTACCTCTGTTTGTGCATTTCCTGCACTTCTTCCCATGCCAGAAAGTGTACCGTCAATAAGATTTGCACCAGCATTAATCGCTGAGAGGCAATTTGCATTTGCAAGTTGTAAATTATTATGCCCATGAAATCCAATATTCCAACCGCTATTTTTTAACTCATTGACATATTCACTCACTTCAAACGGCAACATACACCCTGCCGAATCAACAACATAAATTGAGGTTAAATCTAAACCAATAAAACTTTCCAACTGCTCCAAAATAGAGTGCACTGGCAATGCATAAGTTTTCATTAAATTAATATGAACATCAACTCCTTTTGAGAGGATTTCTTCTGCAACAGACTTTGCTTGTGAAATATCATTAACATCAACACCGATACGAATGAAATCTAGTAGCTTATTTTCTACGACCTCTTTCAACTTCTTTTTTTCACCAACTCCGGGAATAAAAAATGCTCC
>Ga0233441_1001435_pt1 | contig 20690 bp, 10 predicted proteins | sample SI_123_September_4_FD_182781 | JGI IMG/M metagenome (GOLD analysis project Ga0233441, IMG submission 182781) | Seawater microbial communities from Saanich Inlet, British Columbia, Canada - SI_123_September2016_135_MG | ecosystem: Environmental > Aquatic > Marine > Inlet | place: Canada: British...
CGACATGTGGTCCAGTAGCAGAATAATCTTCGATTTTTCGTTTAAGCATTGTGATTATAGATAAATCTACTTTCTTAATTTTTCCGCTTTTCAAATCTTTTATAACTTCGCGAACAAGTTCTACTGCTTCTTCTGGTTTACCTTCGGCCAGGACTAATTCAATAACTCGACGTTGTGTTTCTTTTGCAAGGTTACACCAATCTCGTCTAACGTATTCAAATCCAACGATTTTCAAATTACCTTTCTCATCGATTAAAGCATATCTTTTCTTTGCAGCGCCACCTTCTTTTTTCGTTACAAAGATCCCGCGCTTATAATAACCATCAACTTCTAGTTCCATAGTGTCGGGTAGAGAATCATTAATTAGTTTGATTAATTTTTCAATGTCTTTTTTTGTTTTGTTTTTCATTAAAATAAATGCGGAGTCTGTGTCATTATATAAAATATCAAATCCATTTTCTTCTATTTGCTTAGATGTTTTGTGAATATAGTCTCGTGCCCAAGCGGCTGTTGCACTAGCGCTTTCGCGAGAATACCATCTTGCTCGACCATATCCTAAGTAACCATAAGTAGAATTCAAAATAATTTTTAGTGCCCACTGTTTTGCAAATAACACTGCATCGTCAACTCCTTTTTTCTTCTGGTCTTTATACTCTTTTTTTAGTTTTAATCGTTGGTTCAACATTTTTTCAAGAATCTCTGGAAATAATCCTTTTTCTTTCAAACAAAACCATGTCCCGTCGGGACTCTTATTCTTTTTACATTCAGCGTGTCCACAATTAAGTGTTTCTGGAGAAATATTATGTGAAATTATAATCGAAGGGTATAGTGAAGCAAAGTCAAGTACTGTAATATTCTCGTGTAGGCCTGCTAAAGGTTCTTTTACAAACGCACCTTTGATTGGATTGTTAATTCTTTCTCGTATCTCTCCTTCGTGTGCTTTGTTTGGAGCAATGATTCCTCGTTTAAAAGATTCTTTTAGTAAAAGATCTTCTACTTTTTGTGAAGAACTGCTTCTAGTAACATTGTCTAGTGTTTGTGAGGTCAGTTTACTAAGTTCAACAAACAATGGTAAAAAATCTTGGGCAATTCGAAGAGTTGTTCTTGAATCTTCTAAATTGTAGTTAACTAAGCGTTCTAATTCTTTCTTGTCTTTTCCTTTCCACGCCGAATTTATTTCATGAGGGTAAACCTTTTCTTTTTCTATTCCAAATACTTTTGCACTGACGTTTTCAAGATCTAGTTTTACAATGTTCACTGAACCAGTTCGTTGCATAAATTTCATTATTTGGTATGCATCAATATGTTGTTTTCCTTTTACTTCGGCGGCGTTATCAAGCCCGCGTCTTTTAATACGAATTTTCTTGTCGTTAACTAAAAAATCTTGTTTGAATTTCTCGCCTCTTTTCTTAACATAAGGAAAATCAAAATTATCTCCGTTGTAAGTAACAATTAAATCAAATTTATTTATCTCTTCTTCAATTTTGTTAAGTAATTCTTTTTCATCACTAACTAATTCTAATCCATCAACCTTTTTTGTGTCGTAAGAGTAAACCGCACCTTTTTTTCCAGAGACAATTGACGCCATGATAATAGGTTCTTTTCCTACTTCGAATTTATCGCCGGACCACGTCTCAAGGTCAAATGCGCCACTAACTAAATCCATTTCTCCGTCAATATTCGTAATCGTTTTGACTTCGTCGTCATCAACAACCAATTCAACACTACCAGGAAACACTTCTTTGTCAATTAAATATCTTTTTGTAAAAGGAATATCGTATTCAAATTTTTGTATTCCCATCTCATTGAATGCTTTTCTTGCTTGTACGAGTTGTGAAACTTTTGCAAAAGAACATTTCCAAACTTTTTCTCCGCGGATTTCTTTGTTTGTTTCAACAAGGTCGAGTATAGTATAGTTTTCTTTTCCTTCGAACATTTTTTCTCTTAAATCTTTTATTTGTGTGACACTAGTGGGGATTATGTATAAGTAAGGGGGAAACTTGCGGTCATAATACCACTTACTTTCTTTTGTATCTTTTACAAAAACTTTTATTTGTGAAAATTCTTCAGTATCTTCGTAATTAACATCGAGTAAAGTTCCCAAGATTTTTTTTTCATTTGCCATACAATAATCTTTTAAGTATCAATAACCATTTAATAATAGCTTTAAAGTGAGATTAAATGGGTAGACCAGAAAGAGCAAGAAGTAGTAGTAAATCGTCCCGTAGTCCAACCGGAGGCGTAAGAACAGATATTCGCGCGCTAAACTCAAGTCTTCTTTTAATGACTCAAAAAATAAAATATATTGTTAGAAATGAAAAGATCCTTGGAAGAAACCTAATTGTTTTAAACAAAAAACTAAAGAAGCTGGATGAGAAAACTCTGTCTCCTACTGAATTGAGTGGAAATGGTGCCGATTCAGCTGAAGTAGCTGCATTACAAGAACGGATAGAATTACTCGAAGCCCAGATATCAGACTTACAAACACGTGCAGCTCTAAAAGAAGAATTAAAAGAACTAAAATATGTGATTGATTCTATTAACCCGTTAGAATTTGCTACACTTTCACAAGTAAAAGACTTGATTGAAAAGTCAAAAAAGCCATAACTTTTCTAGCTAGATTCATTTCCACTTAAGCTTGGTCTTAGATTAACTCGGTAGTTTTTCTCGTTTTTAATCGAAACTGCAATATCTCGACCTTCAACTATTTTGATTTGTGCGGTTGTTGTATCATCGAGTTCGCTAATATTATTTGTTGAACCAATCATTAGTCCAATGCCTTTGTTTTCAAGACCTAGTAAATCATTAACAAATTTTTCTCGGTTTATCGAAAAGATGTTCTTAGCATCAGGAATAACAAAAATAGTTTCTCCATTAATTTTTTCTCCAAGAGTGTCTTTGAGTAGTCGCACAGTTGTTTGGGTAAAAACAATACGCTCTTTTTCATCAAGAGAACTAGTATCTATGAGAGTTGCGCGTCCTAAATTGCCTGGCCATTTTTTCAACAAGTCTTTTGCGTCAATACTCTTACCAAAAATATCTCCGAACTGTTTGTGGATCATTTGTAATAGTCGCTCGAATTTCAATTTTTGAAATTCATTTAGTGTTTCAACTCGTGACATATTATCTGCTAATTCAACAGCAGTATCAAAACCAAATTGTTTGTTGATAATTTTGTCTTCAAACTCTTTGTCATTGACACTCAACAATTCAAATAACAAAGCAAAATCAACTTCGTTAAATGAAATCTTAAAAGAGTCTTTTGCTTTGAATTCTTTAACAGGAAAACCTGCGGGTTCAAACTCAACTAGTGAGTTTTTTAATTCTTTTTCATTTTTTGACGCGCTACCAAGCCCTGAAAAGTAATTGTTTGAATCAAAAATAATTGTGTTGGTATTATCTAGTAAAAAGTTTTCTGCTAAAATATAATTTGCATATAACACACTTTTAGCATCACCTAAAATAACTGTTCGATAAAAGTTTTTGTTTTCTTCTTTAATTATTTCTCTTGTTTTGCTTAAACCAAGTTGGATTGTGCCAGTCTTTTTTGTAAACGAACCCCTGGATAAATCAAGCATCTGCAAAGTTGTTTTCTTTAAACCAGATAATAACAATCTAGCAGCTAAAGGATCGCTAAGAATAGAAGCCGATTCTTGTTCTGGTGCAAGTGAAACTTCTTTTAATTGGATAGAAGAAGCTCTCGCTAATTCTTTTATTGTTTCAATATTGTCATAACTAGCTTTAATGGCATTGTCAATTTTGCGAGTATAATCTTCTTGTTTTAAATCAACATAAACTGGTTCAAAAGACACGAACAACATCTTATTTGTTTTGTCTCCAGTTGTCTTTGAGATACCAAGAGCTGGTTTTGGGAGGGTTTCTATAAATGAATCTAGTTGTCCGCGCACAATTAGTGCTTTGTATCCTTCTACCAGAACTCCTTTTCGCACACTATCAGTTTCGTCATAAATAAGTGTTAAAAAGTATTTTTCAGGGTTCGACACTATCTCTACTTTATGCCCGCGAAAGTTTCCAACAAAAATGCTTTCCCAAGGTCCATCATCAATTCTAAAATCCATCTAAATCAGCACAATTAGTATATTCTTTCACTTATAAATGCTTTTCGAGCGTAAAATTTGCGTTTAGCAAAGTTTTTATATTATCAAAAGCTACTTGTAGTATTAACAATTCTAAGAGAATGTAATAGAATGTGATTAGTGGTAAAAATGGTTAGTGAACAAATAATTAGTGATACGATAAAGCGAATGCTTTCGGCTGGTGTTGAAAAAGCAACGATTATTTCTACTCTAAAAGATATTGGTTTGAGCGAAGCAGAAGCAACGGAACTAGTTAACAAACAAGAAGTTTCTGCAACAACTCTGGCAACTTCGCAGGAAGCAGATCAACCAATTGCTTCGCCACCAGAAATAAAGAGTTCTTTTGATCAACTAAAAACAATGAAGAACGAACTTGAAACACAGTCAACAGTAAAAGCTTTGCACGATACGACAACACATAATATGCTTAGTGAGCACTCACAAAAAATCGAAGAAGTTGGAAAAAAGCTTGATGATGTAAAAACAGAATTACGAAAAAAGCCTGTTCCCCAAGTTACTACAAAGGTAGATAACACGGGTGTAGAAGGACGTTTAACAGAAATCGAAGCGAAAGTTGATGCCACAATGAAAGTAATGAAAGATATTTTAGAAGTTAATAGAAAAACTCTTACCGAACTGGAGTCAAAGAAATAATTTATTTATTTTAATCAAACAAATCTTTCACAGAATCAATAACGCTTTGTGCGATTTCACCAGATTTTTTAGGTGCGTTTTTCAAATCGTATTCTTGTCGTTTGTGTTCTTTATCCAAACCTTCTGCTAGTTGTTTTGCAGTGGCTTTGGTATAACCCTTAAATTTTTTTGTAGGAACTTTACCTTCAATTTTACTTACTTCTTTCCAAGCAGTATTAGCATTTGTTTTTGCAGGGTTATAGATCGCAACAACAATTGCGAGTATAATAAAAATTACTCCCATCCAACTCAAGCGTAAGTAAAGCAATAACAAAGCGATTACCAAAAGTGCGAGGAATGCGTAGTAATTCATAAAGATCACGCCTAGAAGCCCATTCCGCCGCCGGCTCCGCCAAGTAGTCCTGCGTATGGATCTGCAGCAGCACCTGCGTCTGCACCAACTCCAAGTAAATAACCAAGAGCAATTAAGCCCATTGCAGCAAACATCCAGTAATCGTTCATCCCGATTCCATTTACTAAATAAAGTGTTACAAAGGACACAACTAATAAGATACTAACTTTGATGTCTTTTGAAGCGATTATTACGACCATAGTCGCACCCAAACTCATCCAGACCTCGCCATATTGTATAGTAATAGCAATTATCGCAACTGCAACCAAATAATTCAGTATTTCCATGTAATTCACCTATTTTTTCGGTACTATTGTAAGCAATTCTTTACCAAAAGTGGCTAATAAGAATACTATTACTGGTACCCAAATCAGATCAGGATACAAGTAGAATGTCAAGTAAAACAACACAATTGCGAGTACTAAACCGAGTTTTGCACCTAATTGTTTTTTGCCCCAATGATAAAACCAAATGAAATAAACTAGTAGTAGTACTAACGCAAAGCTTAGTGCTAAATCGCTTCCTCCTATTGCTCCTAAAAAATCAAACGCCATTCTTCCACCAATTCATCATTAAAATAATTGTTTTTTATTGCTAATAAACTTTCCCCCTTGGCAAAGTTTAATCAAATCTGGCTCGTTTTTTTTTTTACTCGCCATAAACTTTGTGTTTATGATTGTTAGCCCTTTTTCATAGTAGTTCCGATTCCCCACACTATTACTCCAAAGAATCCAAAGCTTAGTAGTGTTAAGAATATCCAACTACTTGCAGCAATCCACCACCACTTGATAACCAAGAAATAAATTAGTATTCCACAAACAAGTAATGTTAGAACACTATTTCCTAGATAACCACGCACGGTTTGTATGATAACAAACACTAACATGATTCTAACAATAATATCGATTGGCCAAAACACTTTCATTGCTATTGGTAGTATTATAACAGAGATAATGATCCCAAGTACGATTAGTATTAACAAATTTCCTTTTTCATTCATCTTCCTCGCCTCATCCGTTGTATTTGTGATTGTCTTTGCATAAAATCGCTTCCGTTAGAGACTCCGCCTTCGTTTGCTTGTCCTGAACCAGGATTAACAAAGAAGAAATCGATTATTACTCCTGTGAAACCAAAGGCCATTAGAATATATAAAACATAGATTCCTCCAAATAACACAAAGTAATCAAAGATAATAAACCACGACATTGTAAGTATTATTAGTATTGCAAGAGGGCCTTTTCCTAAGTGTTGCGTAACATAAGCAAAAATAGCCATCAAAGTAAATATTTTGAGAACGATTGTTAGGTCGCCAGTTAACTCGCCAAAAAAGCCTAGTACGAATAACCCTTGCAAGAATAATTCTATCATGACATACTAATACTTTAGCAATATAAAAAACTTATCAATAGCTCATTCGTGTATAATACAAAGGATTATAAAAAACGCAATCCTATTTTTTATATGGCTACGACTCACTCTGCGTCTAAAAAAGTTGCAAATTTATTAGCTAGTGCATCCACTCCAAATCGATTGAGGGGTATGAAATTAGTTTTAGGAAACCCTGCGTTGACTAAACGTGTACTTGGGCATTTGGATGGAAGTAAACACCAGAAAGCAATAAGTTTAGCTCAAAAGCTTTCGCGTTTAATGTTTATGACTTCGGCAGAAAAAGATTTGTTGATCCGATCAGTTATGCATAAAAAAACCTTGCCAAAGGGATTTTTGGATTATTGCGATTGGCTCGGGCAATGTTTTGAAAAAGAACCTGATCTTACACAAAAAGTAGCACGTAGCCTTTTTGATATTTCAAAAAGTCCTCGTTGTCCATCAGGCAAATCAACTGAATCAAGAAGAGTTGTTGTTACAACTATGAAAAGTATATTAGGTCAGTTAGCAAAGTCTAGAAATGATGATTCACAATTTAGAATTACTGCAATGAGTGCAAATGGAGAAATGTTTTTTGTAACGTTAAACCGAAAAGAAAAAGATAATTGGACTGTTCGCGTAGATAAAATCGGTCTTCAAAATTAATTAGTTCTAAGCTCAGTTATTGTGTTCCAACTAATTCTAGTTCTTTTTCTGCTAAGCTTCCTTCTCCACCAGCAGTATTTTCTAGCACATAAGGATTCCACCAAAAGCTCATAGTACTTCCGTCGTTTGAAACACAAACGCTTCCGTTTTCAACCATTGCAAATAAGTCGTCAAGTGTTTCGAAATGGTTTCCACTAGAATTACTTGGCATTCCACTAATCCCGTCTAATTCATTTATTGTTGAAAAAGAATTATTTGGTGTCCAAAAGCTAGTGCTTGTTTCTCCGACCAAAGCATAAGAACCATTCACAGGAGTATAGAAAGTAGTTTTCAAATACAATGATTCGGTATCAGTAATATCTTCCCATTCAAAACCATAGTTTCCAGTTTCAAGCAAATAATCAGGAGAGTTATTGTATTGCTCAATTGCATTTGCACCATAGAAGTCACGGCTTCTCGCAGCACCAGTCCAATAAGACAGGTTTCCTCCAGTATTAACACTAGCAAAGTCTCTTTCAATATGATAGTTCATAGCAGCATTTGTTCCATTTGCGGTTTGTTTAACAATAACTGGTGTTGCATAATTTGGTGTAAAAACAATGTCTGCGGTACTCCCGTTTACACTTATAGAAGCTAGTTGTCCTCGTGAACCAGGATTAGTATTTACTCGCTCAAAACTATCGTCGCGAGTAACCCGAACTGCAGACACTCCATTACTATTAATGCTGTCACCCATTACAGTATTGTCATTTAAACCAAGAGTAAATCCGTCGGTTTCATTTCGCACAGAAACTCCATATCCTTGTCGGTCAATATCTCCAACGCCACCATTGAATGGTAAGTTGTACAAAGGATAAGAGTTAGTTGGATTCTTTACTAGTAACAAGCTTGCTTCGATCTCGGTGTCATTTCGGGTATTCACAATTGTAAAATCACTTCCAAAATCAATGTAGAAATAAACATCGTACAAACCTGCTTCGACATTTGATTGGTTAGAATATCTTTTCACAACACTAAAATTAGTTGAACTTAAATGTTCTAGCATCTCGCGTTCACCAGCATCATCAATTTGTAGTAATCCACTCAAATAATATTGTTTGAAATCGTTTAGGAAATCTTCGCTATAAGCATCTCTCATCAAATAACTTCTAAATCGCATATATCTTTGTAAGTCTTGTGGATTAGTTATTTTGTTTGTCCAATTAGTTTGTTCTCCTCCAGCTAAATAATATATCACGCTAGGTATTCCTCCAAATGAACGTGTAGTTGCTTCAACCCAACACTCTGATTGTTCAGGTGCATATTGGAATGCGCGTTGTACTGCTCGTTTGTTTCCACTTGGCCCATCAGCTTTTCCAACAAAGAAATAAAGGTCGTCGTATTCTGGTAATGTGGCAGTAAAATAAATTAGGCTTTCTCCGTCTGGGAAAGTTTGTTGTATAGAATCATTTATCGGGCTACCATAACCTCTCCACAAAGCAGATACATATGATGTAACTGGTGCACCAGTATTATTCTGTATTGTAATTGTTGCTGTTGCGTCTCCATCAATAACACTAACACTAATATCGGTTATTCCAATAAATCCATCCGCGACAAGTTCGGTAACCGAATTCAATTGATCCATTTGTTCCATTGCTTGTTGTATCCCAGGGTTTTCTGGGCAATCAATATTTGAATTAATTTTGAAGAAGTCATTTAATGCAGCTAGTTTTTTCACAGCAGTAATCGTGAATTGTGTTGCATCACAATAAACGTAGTCACTATTACCATAATCACATGCGTCAATTGCAACATCTTCCCAATCCCATTCAAGGCTAACTCTTGGAACTGCATCTGCGCCAGTGCTACCAGTTAGTACTCCGTTGTAACAACTCTGTGCACTCCTAATATATGCTTCTTGATCTTCTGCTTCTCCACTAAGTACTCTTATATGATATTTTTGTGAGTAAGTTCCGGTACTAACCCCGGTACAAGAACCTTCATCGGTTTTTGTTCCAATCCAGTATCTACCAAAAGTATTTTTTCTACAAAGTACGTCGTAGTCGCTTGCATTCGGTGTAGTTGGATTTGTGAGTGTAACATTACTTGGTACAAGCAATTGGTTTCCGTGGTTGTGTGTTGTTGCTCCAACGCTTAGCACACCATATTTTGCTCGAGCCTCATTCAAACCATTATTTTTAAATTTAAGTCCTACATGTTCTACTGTAGAATAATCCGAATTACTAAAGTCCCAATTTGCACTAACACCGTCTAGTGAAAAGTTTAGTGCATCTGCATCACTTGGGATTGTTCGTTGTGTGGTAGTAGTATTATTTCCAGCTCCGGTTACTCCAAGAGTTGTGCCTTGTAACAAAATAACAAAGTCTTTGTAACTTACTATTTGTGTGGTGTCACTACAATCTTTGTCTTGCATAAAGTAAGCTGCTAGTCCTCCACCAATTGCTCCAAGAACAGTAGTTAGTCCTTGGGTTGCTCCAAAACTAATCTTTTTTGCAGGTGCAGAAAAAGATGCAAAAGACGCTTTTTGATTAATTATTGTTGCGCTTTCATGTGCTACCGTGGTCTTTGGAGAATTCCACCAATTGTAGATTCCTCTACGAACTCTACTTGAATTATTCAAATTTGAGCCAAAGTGATTTATTGCTTTGTCAACATTTGTAAATGACGCGTTGTTACCAATTCCAGAGTAATTAATTATATTAGGATTACCGTTGCTTTGTCCAGTTATATTAAATGAACCTACAAAACTGGTGTTTGCAGTTGGAGTGGTGGTTATTGCACCGTTTTGTGTCCTGTATAAATCGAGTGTAGGAGAGTATCCTGCGTTTTCACCAGTTGAAAGTAAAGTTCCGTTGAGACTTGTCAATTCAGTACTTAGATTATCTAAACTAGTTAATTCATTTCTTAATGCGGTTGCATCATTTGCTTTGCCCGTATTCTCAAGAGTGGTTATTCGATCTTCTAAACCTTTCTTGTAATCGGTTACACTTGGTGAATTATTGCCAGATAATGCATCAATACCGGATCCAACAAAATCTCCAAAAGCAGATTCTAATGCACTACCCATCATATTTCCTAGTGTTGCGCCGGCCATTGCTCCGCCAATTACTTGCGCCCAATTTGTTTCAGGGTCTTTTACTCCCCAAATACAATTATCTGCTTTTACTTTCACGTTTTGTGATAACATATTATTTGTTAGTTGAATAATATCTTCGTTTTCTTCTCCAATAACATTCACTTCGAATTTATTTAACGAGAAAAACTTTCCACTTGTCTCTCTAAATGAAACAGGTACTTCTCCAATGTAATTGTAAGATCCTCGTCCTTTCACACGCGCCCAAACACTTACTCCATAAGTTCCAGGTAGTGAAGGAGAACTCACTTGTACTGTTTGAGAATTCTTTTGTATAGTAAATTGTCTTAGATTTAAATTAACTTTTCCTTCTACTCCACCACTACAACCCGGATCGTTTCTACACAAAGACACTTCGATTATTTGGTCTAAACAATTTGTTGCGTCAACACTTACTTCGCTCATTTCATCGTTAGCAACAATTCCACTAGAAGAATTTATTTGCATACACTCTTTGAGATTTATTACGTCTACACTAAAATCAAGCATTGAAGGATTAGTTCCAATTGTGGTTCCTAAAAACTTTCCTTCGATTTTAACAGGGATATTAACGCTTTGTCCAACTGATTCTGTGTTTGGAACAAAAGTAACTGTTCCAATTAATTTTTCTCCAGCACGAAAGCGGTCATAAACTTTTCTGTGGCCTCCATCAAGTGCAGTTCGTCCTCCCATTGAAGAGGAAACACTTTGCAAAGACAACTCTGCCATTCCGTCAACGGGCGCGGTAGAATAAGCTACTAGTTCTTCGATTGCAACTCCTGCTCCTTCTTCACTCTCACAAGCATTTAGTATTTCAAAAAAGAATTGTACTTGTCCTCTTTGTGTGCTTTTTGTTTGCACTGCATTACTAACAAGTAAACAAGTTGCTTCGGTGCTTGCGTTCGAAGAAACGTTGATATTAAATGAGATTGAATTGTCAAACACAATACTTGAGTTTTCTACTCTAAAAGACATAATAATTCTTCCAGTCTCACTAATAGGTTCGATATAAGTGTCTTCGGTCAAACTATTGGCTAATCGAACTCGTAACAAATCTAGTTCGCTTGTAGCTTCTGCACTAATTTTTTCTCCAATAAAAGTAGTGAGGTACGATCGTAGTGCTCCCTCGTTAATTGTGTCACCCATTTCTGAATCAAGATTAATTGAAATAATCTCAAGCTCTTTTCCAGTTGCATTTGAAACATTAATTGTTTTTATTTCTTCTCTTTTTGAAATAGTATTTAATTGTATATTAACAGTACTCGGATTGAATGCAACTATCTCATCAGAAACAGTTAAACTCAGTCTTTTCTTTGCGTAATTTGCTTTGCTTACTTCGATAATAACTTTTGTGCCTGGAAAGTGTGCTCCAGTAGCAATAGTTACTTTCCCTAAGCGGTTAGTGTAATCCACATCTGATTCAAATTCGCTAAAGCCTGGCTCTTTTACCATGGTGCGAACTTTAGAATTAATTAGTGGTTCTCCACTGCTATCACGAACTTCTACAACAATATCTGTGCTAATTAGTGTCGGAATAAAAGTTTTGTTCAAAGACACGAATAGTTCTTCTGCAGTAGGAACTGAGAAGTTTTCTTCGTCAGAAAAAACAATTTCTCCATCAGATTTTAATTCTGTTTTTAAATAACTAGATCCACTCAAGTTTCCTTCAAGTGTAAGAGTAACATCAATAGCAGTTTGTTTTTCAAATGAATCAATGCCTAAGTTTCTAACAGCTCTTATTGATCCGCCACTAACCTCGTTTCCTGGTTCGTTGATTCGATAAGAAATAATTTTTGCACCAATTCCTTCTTCGGAGAACATTTCTAAATTCAAATTAATTTCTTTTCCGCTACCATAGTTTATCTCAGAATTATTTATCACTTGGAAGTGGTAAGTGTATTGCTTAGCTTGTTCTAATTGATATGGTGCGCTAACATATAATTCTTCGGTGTTGTCATACATCCATTCTGCAACAGTACAAAAAGGAGTGTCGCAAACAGCTTCTTCTCCTACAAAATAAGGGTCGGAAGAGTAAGTATCGTCATATAGTTCTTCAGCTGAATTGCTAGCAGGTTTTTTAGTACCATCAAAAGCAGCTCTCCAAAAGAACATTAGTGCTTCGTTTGTAGGAGTAGTTGGTTTAACGCGAAAGTTGATTTTTATTTTTCTTGTTCCAACTCCAAAGTTATCCCATTTTGTTGTAACCCATTTAGCCAAGCTTCCAGTTAGATTCTCTGAGTCAAATGCGTAGCCTCTTGTTGGTGCGTAACTCTGTCCTCGAATCTCGGTGTCAATTCCTGCGCCTTCTACAGTGTCGATTTCTAAGTAATCATTTTCCATTAACTCTTCTGTTCCTGCGCGAAAATGACTCAAAACTTCGTCGTAACTCGCATCAGAATTAATTGTGAATAAAGCGTAGTATTTATTTCCTTGGTGTAGTGATCTTACAATAGAACCGCCTTCATTATAAATTTCCATTGCAATGCTTGGTTCGTTAATCTCGCTTAGCATTAAAACATTAAACACTTCTGTTGTCTCAGGTAACAAAAATCTTGTTTCAGAATAATAATTTTCTTCAAGATCACTTTGCATTGCTAAAAAAACTGTTTTACCTGCTTTGATTGTTATTTGTCCTACTCCATTTTCAATTGAAATTAAATCGCTTGCTTCGCTTCCATCATTAAAAAATAATCTTCCTTCTCCGTTAACTTTTTCTCCTATCTCATTTTCTGCGTTAACTCTAATAGTAGTACTTCCTACAAACATTTCGACGTCAAATGTAGTTGCATTTTGTAAAGAAATATTTTTTGCAGTTGAAACTCCGCTAAAAGGATATTTGATTGCAGAAGCATATACTTTGCCAGTGACTTGCCCGGCAAGTAGCGTAACACTTCCATTAATATCGGTAATTCCATAGTTCTTAGAATCATTTAATTCAACTAGAGTGTCGCGTCCATCGTACTTTAACATTACTTTTGCATTGACAACAGCTTCGCCATCCTGGTCCATAACCGTGGCAATAACTTTTCCTGCGTTCGCTACAGTAATTCTTTCAAGTTCAAGAACAATGTTTACGTCACTAGTAACTGATTCTAGTTCAATTGTTTTTGCGAAATAACCGTTATCTAAATCGCCTGGTAGTTTAGCAGTAACAAAGTACTTTTCACTATCAACGATTGCAAAAACAACTTCTCCGTCCTCGCTAGTATTTTTTGTTGCAATTCCGCGTTCATTTGAATTCTTCAGAGTAACAATTGCTCCTTCTAGTTCTTCGTTTGTTATTTCATCTAAAACGGTAACACCAATTCTTCCAACAATATTTTTTGTTAGATCAACGTTTTCGGTCGCGTCTCCACTAACCGTAATTGTTTGGCTAACGGTTCCGTATCTAGCAGCGTTACTAGAAACTGATAAGAAATAAGTTCCGGGCACAACTTCAAAAATTGCTTCAGAATTATTTGTTATAACTGAATAATCTTCTCTCCCACTCAAATTAACATTGAAACTTCCTTCTGCTGGTAAATTATTATATCGCATTCTAATCTTTATTGTACTTCCAGCAGGTTCATATCTTTCTAGTATAATATCAAATGAAGTAGTAGTTATCCCGTAAGTTTTATTTTCGTATTCGCTAGAATTAACTTTACCCAGTAATCTAATACAATTTAGTGGTTCTGTAATCGTTATCGAACCAGTGCTAATAGTAGTAGTACTCGGGTCTGGAATCACACTAGAATTTTGACAAGAAAAAGTTATGTTTACTGGTTCAGTTACACTTTGTCCAAACGCATTTTTCAAATAAACTGTTCGCGTAATAGGTGCTAGTATAATTCTTTCTTGTAGCACAACGTCTTCTTTGATGTCTCCGGTAATATCAAAGGTTCCACTAAAACTTCCTGTGCTTAAATCAATTTCGAGTCCTACTTGCTGTCCTTTCGCAAGTTCTGCAAGCACTAGTCTTCCGTCATCATCCGTAAATTTGCTAAGTGTATCAACTATGCTCCCGTCTTCACCAAATAAAGTAATGCCTATACGAGAATCGTTTACACTTGTTCCAGTCGCACTATAAATATTGAATGTAGCAGTGTAATCTGTTTGAGAAAAATAGAATGTCGCCCCAAAAAACAGTGCAACAAACGCAATAACTAATAGGAATAGTATAAAGCTTGGTATAACTGAGTCAACTCTATCAATAATACCGTAAACAGGTATCTTAGAATCAATTTTGTCCCATAGCTTATACCACTTATCTTCCATTGCGTAATACAAGTTTTTTAAGCCCATTTCAAATTCCCCGGTTAGCTAATTCGCACTGTAAATAGATGTTTTTTGGGATATTTAAACCTTTTTGACGATGAAAAAGAGTTTTGGAAAAAACTAGTTTAGATTTATTGTATAGCTGCACAAGTATTTTCTCGTGAGTGGATTGCATCTTCTATTTGTCTTGCAATAGTGCCGTTGTTCCAGAAGTATTCTCCGCCTTTCACACAGATTTCTTCGGTACCAATCATTTCAAATATTTCTCGTAGAGTTTGAACACCTTGACCAGAACTGATTATGATGTCTGTTCCGCTATCGGTGTTTGTTTCAAAGCTTACAGTTTCGCTTTGTCTTGTAACACTAAGTTTTGCAATGCTTTTTTGTGGTACAAAGAATACTCCGTACATAGAAACTCTTCCGCTTGCAACTGCATTTGGCCAAAAGAATCCGTATCCTTCTCCGCTTTCTTCGCGTTCATCAAGACTCTCATCGTAATTAGTCATGCTTGCTCCTGTGAAATCAACACAACCTTGTCCAATTCCTTTCCATGTCATGAAACTGCTTCCAGTCATTTGTGGTTCTCCATCAACTTCAGCTGAGTAATAAGCATATGCGTCAGTAGCCGTACTTCTTTCTACGTCCATTATAATTGGAACAGCAATAGTTGGGTTCATTACAAATTCAATAGTGTTTCCTTGTCTTTGTACAATCAAAACATCTCCACGTGTCGGTCCATTAGCTGCGAAGAACGCTCCTGTTCCTCGTAACACACTAGTTTCTACATCAGTCAAAGCGTTGTTTAACGGATTAGGAGTTGCATAAACATTTGTTGTTCCTTCAGTACTAATCAACATTGCTTCTTCTGTTTTTTGTATGTAATTTACTCCGTAACCAAGTCTTCCATTATCACTAGCTAGGCCTACGCTTCCATTGAAAGCAACATTGTAAATTGGATTATTTGGATATGGTTCTCCAAAGTATTCTAAATACAAAGTTACACTTTCAACGTCATTAGTGTCGTACCAAGCCCAATCATCTTCTGCAAACTCAACAATTATTCTCGCATTGTATTTTCCTGGCATCCAAGCACCTGGTTCGTTGCTCCACTCAACATTAAACTTGTCGCTTAAGAATAATTCTCGTAATTCTTGTGTGTAATCTGGTGTTCCAGTTGCTAGTTGCATCATATAACCATCGAAATCGTCTTTGAAATCGCTACTAAATCCATCTCTTAACAAATTAACTGTGAAATTAACGTTCGCAAGCACATTTGCTTGGTCGGTGTCACTAATATTATTTGCGCTCATTACTTTTGTAAAGTACTCTCTATGAGTATTATATGCTTGACATTCTTGTGCTCCAGCTTGCCCCATTATCAAAGTACTATTAATGCTGTCATTTGTAGTGTCTCTGTTTTCACAACCCTCGCATAAATCAACGCTTAGTGTAGCAACAACGTCAAACGTTCCGTCTCCAGTTTCGTTTGTTAGTATTTCACAAGAGAATAGTTTCTCTGAAGTAAATGTTTCTGTACTAGAACAAGAAGCTTTTTGTAAACCGTTCTCTGAAACATTTACAGTAACTGTAGCACTCATTGCTTGGTTGTTATTGGTTTTCACAATTGTTTCTATTGTTGCTCCATTAGTACTTTCTTCCATTTGAACCCGCGTAATAGCAACATCAATTTCATTTCCATTTAACTCTTGTGTTCTTGTTCCGATTATGTCAATTGCTTGTGGGCATTGAGTAAGAGTATTGCTTTGGAAGAATTGTTTTAATTCTTTTATTTTCTTTATAGTACTAATAGTTAGTTGTGTAGAATCACAATACACATAAGTCGAATTACTCTCATCACAAGTATCGATATCAACATCGGTAAAGTCCCAGTCAAGTAACATTCTTGGTTTTGCTTGTTCACCAGTTGAACCAGTTTTGCTTCCTACTTGGCAATTACTAATTGCGCTTGGTGCACAAGGATAAGTATTTGGTCCGCAATCAACGTACTCATAAGAATTGAATAGTAAATGGAATTTCTTTTCATATGGTCTAGTTTCTTTTATGGTTAAATCTGCATCAGTCATATTAGCTATGTTGGTTGTTTTTCCTCCGCCAAAGAAACTCTCAAAGAAATTGTCATTATCTGTTTCAAAGTCTCCTCTTGTAGTTGCACTATTTTTTATTGTGTCATAATCATATGTTGTATTGTAAACCGTTTCTTTTCCAGTAACTGTTAGCATTCCTGTAAATGGTTGGTATGCAGAATCGTTGTCAAGACCGCCACTAGTGAAGGTTAATTCGTGTACTTTTGCTAAATTCATTGTAGCAGATAGTGCTTGTGGATTGTAATTATATCCTTGTTGTGTAGCATAAGTATTATTAGTTTGGTTACCTACTTGACTACTTGCGCCTGTTGCTAACGAGCCATAATAATCATCGAAATCATATGTTGCATCTCCTTTGGTCATAGTAATTCCACCTTCTGCAGTTAATACTGCGTCAGTTATAGTAACTAAAGGTGCTGTGAACACATATGGTCGACTAATTTCTGTATCTTGTGCAGTTAATAACGTTGCAATACTCGCCCAAATACTTCCGCCAATAGCACTTTGTCCTAGCATTCCTGCAGTACCACTAATCAAAATATTACTCATGCTGTTTCCACCTAAGAATCCTCCTCCACCGAAACCGCTTCCACCACGATTATAGTTGTTGAATCCGCTATTTCCTATACTTGATGCTAATAAGAATGCAGCATCTGTTTCCGAATTCTGTGGATCATCAACTAAGTCTAAACTTTTTTCCTCCGAATTGTATACAAATGTTTTACGACCTTGAGTTCCAAGTGAAATTCCATTCTTTTGGAATGTCGTTAATTTCCAAGTTGGCGCCGCATCAGGATTACTTGGGTCTGTAAAGCGCCTGTACACATCTAATTCGCGATCGTCTTTTCGTGGTGCTCTTAGAAGATATATACTCAAAGTATTTGAACGCTTTACCGGAATCTCTTTTGTGTTTGGTTCTAATGCTAATAAATCTATAATCGGATCAGCTTGTTCGTTGAAAGTATCAACTAGAGTAAATGCACTTGCGAAGCTTGCCGTTTGTGTTTTGTCTGACGAATCGGCTTCACTATTTGCAGGTGCCACTCCTGCAGTCTTCTCTTGTAAGTCTACGTATTCTGTCCCGTTTCTAGTTCGTGCTAATACTGCTACAGTATCATTTCCGCAAGTTCCAACTAGATCACAAAAACCATTTGTCTTAATTGCATCAAGTGTGCCTTCCACTGAAGACTGACCGTCTTTAAGCTCGCCAGTATCTCCTTGAGCTCCATCCGTTTCGTGTTCTGTGAGATACTCTAATAATTCGGTCTTTGTTTTTGCGTGTGTTGAACCGCCACTGCCATCTTCTTTAAAACCAACTATAAAGCTATCGTATTTGCCACTGTTATTTTTCTCTGCGATAATTGAAACCGAAACTATATAATCAGAGTTATCTTTTTGAGCAGTACCTTTTACAGTAATTTTCCCAGTGGTTTTTCCAGCATTATCTACGTTTGTAATTTCGATTGTACTATATGCTCTAAATCTATGTCTTAAATGACTTTTCAATTTAGATAAATTAGTTTCATAGAAACGATAAAGTTCTTCATTTGTAAATCCATCTTCTTCAGTCGCATCATTTCTTGTTTCGCTTGTATCCTCTTCATTTTTTTTAAATGTTTTTGTCGAAGGGCCTTTCAGCATTTCATAGAGTGGTTTAAATATTAGTTTCGATTTTGACCAAATCCATTTCCCTTTATATCGCATAGGATATAGAATTCTTCCGTTGTCCTTAGTTGTGTCTTGACCAAACCCTCTTACCGCACCATCTAATGTGCTAAGTAAATAAGTCTTTATGTCTTTTCTTAGAAGATCATTGGCAAAACCAAACGTGTAAACTTCTTGTTTACTTTCGGGGTCAGTATCACTAACTACAACAGGCGTCCATATATTTTTTGAATCATCTGGTTTAACACTGTCTGAAATCCATTTGAATGTTCCATTTTCCATATTTTCAAACGTATATGCTCCGAATTTGAACTGGCCTTCTCTAGCGCTCAATTTATTCTTCTCAACTACTGCGTCTTCTCTTGTAAGTACTCTTACAACTCCGTTTTCTGTTTCTATAAATTCAACGCCTGGTATTTGATTGTTTACAGGCATAGTTGCTTGAGCATCTGCGGTGGCTTGTTCCATAACCATATTACCAATCAAATTAATCATTTCTGTTGTCATGAAAGCTTCTAACTCGTTAAGGTTCGCAGTTATCAATGAATCAATAACTGGTGCCAAATTTGGGTTCTTGGTTTTAGCTTCTTTAATATTCTTAATTAGATCTAGTTGTGATTGAGTCAAAGGAACTTCGCTAGGTCCTGTCGTTGGCGGTTCACCTAACTGTCTTAGGATCTCTCTATTCTGTTTTTTCAATTGTTCTGCCGTAGCTTTCAAATCAACTTCTAACCCAGGTTCAGCTTCTTCAGTTTGCCCGCCACTCGCTCTAAGCCTTTCAAGGCGTTTGGCAGAATCTCTTTTTAATGAATCAAAAAGATCTCTAAGCATATCATGCTTTTTTCTTGCGTCCTCAAGGTCTGTTCCTAAGGCGTCCGCTTCTTCACCCCATTCCTCTGCCTGTTTCTCCAAGTCTGCCACATATTGCTTAAGTTCTGCTAATTCCTCTGTCAATTTGTCTCTTGTTGCTTTTTCTGCATCACTCATTTCTGCATAATTTGTATTAGTTTGAGCAATCGATGCTTCTAAACTTGCTATGTGTGTATTAAGATTGTCTATTTGTGTTCTGTTGCTTCTAATTTCTTCGCTTGTGCTTGCTTCTAATTCACCAACTATAACAAGTCCCTCGCGTAATTGTCCTGCAGTCTCAGCAAGTTTTTGTGAGAGTTCAGCATTTGCTTCTTCTAATTTTGTTTTGTCTGCATCGAATGCTGCTCTTTGTGTATCTAAATGTACTTGAACTTGGTTCTGCACTTCTTGTGAAAGGTTTGGCGGTAAAGGAATCCTAAAATCACCAAGTTTTAATGCGTCTAGTTTCTTTTTTGTAACTTCAGTAACATCTTTGATTTCTTTTGTTTTGCTTGCAACTCTTCCGGTTAATGTCTTATCCAGAGTTTCAATATCTTGGCGGTAAACGTCTTCTAATTTTTTCCCAGCTTTAACACTCTGCCCTTTCTTTAGTTTAGCTGAGTATGTATCGAATCGAGTATTGGATTGTTTCTTTACTTCTTCGCATTCATCAGTAATTTCTTTAATAATCTTGTCTACTTTGGCATTAGCTTCTGTCTCAATCGCATCAATTCTATTTATTGTCGCTATAAGAGCACTCTCTAAGTTCTGTAGTTCACTTATATGTGCGCGGTATTCTTCTCCGGGGTAACTTGCAGCTACTATAGCTATATGTTCTGTTATTGCTCCGCGCTGACCTTCAACTAGAACTCTGCTATTGCTGATATACATTCTAAGTTTAAACTTGTATTCTTCTAAATCAGTTAATTTGCGTGTACAATCCAAGTTAATCCTTCTTATTGCTTCTGCATTTACACGATTATTGTAACTCAAATTGTCTGTTTCCTCTTTTGAGCCATAACCAAATTGTCTTTTTATCCAGCCATATGCATCTCCGACTCCGCCAAGACCAGTTTTACCTTTGCTAGCAAATAATCCGCTCAATCCCCCAAGCAAAGCATTTCTCCAAATTTGATCGGTATCAAATTCTTCTGTTCCACTCATTGTTGTGTTAACATTTCTTTGTACACAATTATTTTTCAGATAAGCTGAGTCGGTTCCATCAAAGTCGTTGTATGGAGAATCGTATACATCGAACTCGTAGCGAGACATTGTGAAACAGCCTTCAGCAGTAAGAATTGCTTTTACGTTTCCAATTACTTCAAAAGAATCATTTCCAAGTCTACCAAATACTAAGTTATTATATGCTCCTGCTACATCATTTTCCATTCTATTAATTATTACTTCTTGACTAGCACCACTAGCTAGAGCAAAGGTAGTATTATTCAATTGTAATTCGCTTTCTACGCGAAAAGACGCGTCCACAGGACAATTATTTGTTACAGAAAATGTACCTGTTTCTTCTT
>Ga0233441_1001440_pt1 | contig 20640 bp, 30 predicted proteins | sample SI_123_September_4_FD_182781 | JGI IMG/M metagenome (GOLD analysis project Ga0233441, IMG submission 182781) | Seawater microbial communities from Saanich Inlet, British Columbia, Canada - SI_123_September2016_135_MG | ecosystem: Environmental > Aquatic > Marine > Inlet | place: Canada: British...
ATGACCATGGATGAAATTATAGATGCACGCTATGGTGATGATGCATATAATCTATTGAATATGGCTGCTTGGAATAATGCTTTAGGATGTCTAAAGTTCTGTATTGGACGTGGTGCTGATATTAGTTTTATCAATAAGCGTGGAGAAAACATTTACAAAATGTTGGAAAATGGATGTCATCATCTTACAAATATGAATCCTCAAATGGCTTCCATTAACGAAGCTAACTATAGAGCATGTGATGCATATATCAATGGTGCGTTTACAATGCTTGCTAATGCAGATCGCGAAGAAGATTTGTCAACAGCATTTAAATTTACACCATCGCGAACTTTAGAGAAACGCAGTGACGAAAAAAGTGACGAGAAAAGTGACGAATCAGAGAAAGTAACATCTGCAATTGTTTAATTATCCGAAATATCATCAATAATTAATGTTTTTGGAGTGGGATTTGGCAATATGTCAATTCTATTATTATTAAATGATTCTAATGTTTCTGCGGAATTACTGGCATAATTCGAAGATTCTATGTTTTTATAATTCATTGTATCAATAACATTTATACCTATAATTTTATTTTTTAAAAAATGCGGCAACAGCGTTACATTTGTTTCTACTTTTGATAATAAATTTGCAATTTCTAGTATCACATTATCATATGTTTGATCATGACCCATTTCAATCATTATTATATGCATTTCTATTAGTTTTTTAATTTTCGAATAAGATATAGCATCTGATTCATATTTTATAATTTTTGTTTTCCATTGTAAATATTCTATAAATACAATTGTTGTAATGGATAAAATATTTAATGATCCTGAAATATAACAAGTATCAATATTATATTTTGAAAAATTGAGAATACTTGATACACTTAACGATGAAAAAATCAAAAAGTTATATATTGTTTTTTTATGAGAATAATATTCACACGCTTCTTCGTATAAGTCAACCATATTGCTAACATGACTATGCCAATCTTTAATTATATTAGCGGATTTATTATTCATTATTATAGTTTTGATAAAATAAAATTTTATATATATCACAATTATAATGAAGGAATTGGATGAAAAAATATCTAGAAATAATAGAATTAATGAATATATCGAAAATGATATACAATTTAGATCACTGTCATATGAATTTTCAACAACTTTTAAATTACTGTTAAATATGATAGAAATTTACGAAGAAGAGTTAGGTAAATTATTAATATTAAGTAGACCTGCAGATTTGAAAGCGTTTTTCAGAGATCAAAATACTGTATTAAAAAATATGGATAAAATATATGCAACAGTTAAGAATGAACAAGTTAAAATATTGGTTAGTAATAAAATATTAGAACAAAAAAAATTGAATCTCAGATATGCTAAACATTATTTAAATGTATAATAATGGCAGAACGTCTAACTAGTGAAAATGTTTTAGTGCAAGGATATGGCAATAATATTAAAACACATATAATGCCAAATGCGCTCACAATTGACAATGTCGCAATATTCTTGACAACATTTAAAAAAGAATTTGGAACACAAATTGTTTTTAGAGAAGATGGTAGTTTTCTAATTAATGGATGTTTTCGACCTATTGATCTAAATATATTCTTGAATAAATTATTTGCGGAAAATGATGGAACATAAGAATAATAATGCTAATGTAAACAATAAATATTTTGCTTCTATAGTATCAAACAAACTTGTTGATTGTTTTATATTACTGCATTTACTATCGCAATTGAAATCTTCAAATATGCCCATGTTATCAACGCTTCTTAGATTTGGTGTTGCAGTAGAAGCCATCTTATTTAGGTCAATTGTATCATCACTAGCTCTATTACTTGGTCTTTGTTCAGTCATTGAATCTTTATCGACAATAGGTTCGTTACTAGGTCTAACAACATCATTTAAATGTTCTATTTTTGCACTCATTAAATTGTTGATTAAACTTAGAACTTTATCGTCTTCATCCCTAATAGTTCCTCGTTGGTCACTCGTAATAGTTCCTCGTTGGTCAGTATCCTCAACAATGGGAGCTAGTAATTCGACACCAGGCAACATGGAACCTGAGACCATAATGGGCACGGGAGCTGGAGCCACGCCATTTGCCATTCTTAATTGTTTTATAACAGTCTCTATATCTTCGGTTTTAGTATCAATACAAAAGCATCGTTTGTCAGACATCGTATAATATAATTAAGTAATATATTTAATTATTTTGCACATTTATTTTGTTCAGCAATTTTTTCTGTTTTAATTTTCTGAATTATTGAACGGTGTGAGTTAGCAATAGATAGAATAATTCCTTCCAATCTATCAACCACGTCTTTAAGATTATGAGTATCAATATTAATATCACAATAATAATTGATTAAATCTTTTAAAATATAATTGGCGTGTTCTGAATCACTAAATCCATAAGTTGTATCAATTAATTCCAATTCGGGAGTCATATTTTTAATAAAAACGTCATTTAATTTTGTTTGATGAGATTTGACATAAGAATTATCAAAACACAAGTTACTATATGATAAACTTTTTGGTGAAATAATTTTGACTTGTAATTGCATACTTTCTGTTAAATACACGGTTACAGATGGTAAAGAGGCTATCAATGTATCGACATTGGCTGTATCAGTGTAAATAATATTTGTTGGCCAAAGATTTTGGATATCTTCAATAGTTTTATTAGCTTGTGTAATCGGAACTTCAAAATTTAATAATACCATATTATCTTCTTTAATTTTCTTTCTCATTCCTAAAGCAATTTCTGCAATCAAATTATTCATTAAAACAATATAATCAAAAGTTAATGATTTTAAATCGTTGCCTGAATTATCATCGCGAATTTTTTGTTTCAAACGAGTACAATCGTTAATAAAATTATATATTGCGGTCTGAAAAAGAAAGAATGAATTGCGTGCTTCAGTGAGCTTTTTAATAATTAAATTATAATCTGTACATTTATTGCTTTTCTCATCAAACAAATCATCGTACGTTATAGGTTTTAAATAATTATAGTTGCATTGTGTACACTTAACACTTGTTGTGTCTTTAGCATTGCAATCACAATTTGATGACATAATAATAATCAATCAGATAATAATTATTATAATAGTAAATGTTTTTTATAGTTCGTTTTTAATCCATTCCAACATCTCTTTATTTTTTGTTTTGAAGAATCCAGATAATTTATGTGATGTCATTTTGCCTTTTTCAATAAAAGGATCTTTATTAACTGTATTATTGTCATGAGCCAAACAAATCATTGTTTTTTGAGGATCCAATTGAATTAATGGTTCGCTAAAATTATTAGTAAAATGAGCTTCCTCGGCTTTTTCTTTATCTGCAAGATAACTATGATCTTTTAAATATGATGCTTTATATGCCATTGTTCCATTTGTACCATGATTTGGTGCATATGGTCCAAATTCGAGAATCTTATTTAAGTTTTTATAATAAATATGAATAATAGATGATGCTGCAATTTTTGCACTACCAGATTGTAACTTTGTTACGGCATGTGCAACGCGTTCTGGTGCGTAGTAATCATCATCATCAAAACATACTACAATGTCACCAGTAACTAGTGAATTTAAGTGATTGCGCTTAGCACCTAATAGTAGCTTTTCATCAAGATAAGTGTATTTGATGTTTGATTGTTGTAAAATGATATCTGCATTAGATGTTGGTGAATCGTCTAATATAATAAGTTCCATAAATTGTTGAGGATATGTTTGATAATTAAATTGCTTCATTAAATTAGGCAAAAACTTTCGCCTGTTAAAAGTTGGACAAATTACGGACACAAATGGTCTGCTGCCACTGCGGTTCTCACTAATAGTTGTTGTAACATTTTTTGCAATTGTTTTATTTTTTCCCATTACCTTATTTATCTATTATGTCTTTAAACATAAATTATTTAATATATTTTGTAATCCGTTGCACCATTGAATATATTTCATCTGAATTATTTTAATTTTATCAATCGTTAACAAAGTACTATTTCTGCATTCTTCGAGTATATCCGAAAGTATGACACCATTCTTATGTCCAATGAACATTATATTATTTGGTAAATTATTATCATCATTAAATACCATTTTTATTAATCCTTTGTAAGATTGTATACGAAATGAATTAATAAAATAATGAATATTCTGTTTTACATTGTTAATCTCTTCCACAGTGTATATTTTGTAACCTGGCATGGTGATAGTTGTGGTTGAAATATTATGTAATTGAATATTATGACTTTGTGATGTGAATAACATTATTATGTTATTATGTAAAGTTATAATACTTTCATTCAATAATATTATTGAATTATCATCATTATTATTTACTGTAAATGTTCTTTTATCAAGATCATCAAGTAATAAAAGAAATTCACTTAATATTGTTAAAAGCTTTTTATAGGCTTTTATTAAATTATAAATGAATTGCAAGACAGAATCTGCCTTGCACAATTTATTGCATCGTACGTTATTTCTTATTTTAATTATACTCGATTCTATGACTTCCATTATAATACATGATACTTTTTTTATTTTGTTTTGTTTGGTTTTAATTTACTTTTTGTACAACTGGATTTAGTGTCCATCCATGATCGTCTTGATGTCTGCAGCTGCCTTGATCACTTTCTTGGCCTCTGCTTCAGCTTCTGCGAGCTCAGCTCTCAGGCGCGAAATTTTGGTCGCGAGAGTCTCAGGCAGTGCATGATCAGCATCGTATGCCTTCACGACATTACGGATGTGCGTACGTGCTTCCAGAGATTTCTCCTTCGATTTCACATCACAGTACTTTTTGTCGCAGAGAAATGCCCAATTCTCTCCGAATTCGGCTATCTTGTCTGCATTCGGATCAGTCGTGGACTTGACCTTGGTAGCAGCCTTGGTCACAGCAACCTTGGCCTTTGCAGCCCAGGATCCAGGAGCAGTGGGTTCAACGAACTGAGCCTCTCTGGCCTTTTGAGCCTTCTGAGCACGGAATTCCTGGTATTCTCTTTCCTCCTCATCATCATTTTGCTGCTCATATTGCTGATCGTACTGACGCTGAGCCCTGCCTTTGGCACAAAAACCAGTGGTATGACCAAATTCATGACAGTACAAACACTCAACCTTGGCGAGGGTAGGGCAAATCTTGGTGTAATGATCGCAATTCACCTTGCAAAAGTTGCACCAAGTCTGTCCACCGACAGCCTTAGTAGATGTCGCATCGTCAGGAGCTTCATCCTCAACATCCTCATCCTTGTCATCCATCTCATGCTTCAGTGCAGCCTTCTTGGCCTTAGCCTTGGCATTCTTGATAGAAGACTTGCTAGGCACGGTCGTCATAGACTCTTCAGTCGTGACCTCGGTCACAATAGGGTTGATGGTCTCAACCGTCTCAACGGTATCAACAGTGTTAATGGTATCAACAATAGCAGACATGGTTTTTGGAAGGTGGGAATTAATGTAATATGATTCTTAGAACGTATAATAGTAATTTGATATAATACGATAATGATAACAAAATTTTTTCAATTTTTTTATATATAGATTTGTTATTACATATAGCAATGGATATCAATAATAAGGCTGGATTACAGAATTTTGGCAATACGTGTTTTATGAATGCTGCTATACAGCTTTTAATGAATACGGGACAATTGGCTCAATACATGGTTGACAACGAGGATTTAAATACTAGTGAAAATAGAAAATACGTACAAACATTCAAGGATTATATGAATCCAAAGACCAATGTATTAGGACCAAAGATAATGTATGTTAAATATATGCAATTGAATACAAGATATCTCGGACACACTCAAGAAGATTCTCACGAATTCTTGACATACACTTTAGATAATATATTGGAAAACATTAATTCTCTTAAAAATGAAGTATTTACTAGGGACATAGAAAAGTTCATCACTGTTGAAATGTCTCAATATGTGGAATATAAATTAGGTCAAGATAAGAATTCTACCAAAACTATTAAGGAAAACATGCTCTCTTTTCCTATTGATAATAAGTCTGCATCCTTGGATGATTGTCATAAATTATTCTTAACAGAAGACAATGATGATTTTTCTCTATCTTTTACTCTTACTTCGTTTCCGAAATATTTGTTTATTAGTTTGAAACGATTTCAAGTACACAATTCACGTTTACAAAAAATAATTTCTCCTATTGATAATCCATTATCAACTAATATGTTTCATCCTGAACACAATTACAAATTAGTTGGATTCATCATGCATATTGGTGGTTATTCTGGTGGTCACTATTATGCCTATTGTATCAAAAAGGTAGGAGACATGGATACATGGTTTTGTTTTAATGACAATAACATCACACAGTGTAAAATGGATCGTGTTACTAAGGAGCTATCTCAAGCATACATACTGTTGTACGAACACATGTAATGCTGTCATGTAAAAAATTGAATTTATTTATTATATCAATATGGATTATGATATATCATCTTTAGCAATGAGCGAACTCGTTGACTTTCTCACACTTGAATCATTATACGACCTATCTACAGATAGTTCGTGTAGTAATCGATATGAATGTATCAAAACTTTATTAGAAGATGGTAAATATCAGTTAACTGGCGACATCGGTAAGTTGATGGAATATCATCTTACTGATGATTGTGACATTCGTGTTATTCAATTATTAATAGATTATGATATAATTGGGGAAACACGTTTTCGTAATTATGATGACTATGATCCAGGTGATTACGGATACAAATCACCTTCTCAACTCCTTATATATTTCTTCATCAAAAATTTGTGTGCTAAAAATATGATACAATTGCGATTCCAAATAGACTTTAGCGTAGATTTAAAAACTACGGATATTTATCTGGATCCGGATAGAGAGTGCTATTTAAGCATACTCAATTATGTGTACACCAATATTCCAGATAATGAAGACCTAATAAACTTGCTAATGAAGCATGGATTTCAAGATCATAGAACACACAATTCAAATCATCGTCGCATAAAAAGACCATTGACATGTATTGAGAGTGCTTGTGAACGTGGCTTGATAACCGATGTACAAAAGTTTATAGATTACGATGCAGATCAAGCAGACAATATCGAATATGCACTAATATATATGTCAAAATTGAAAAGTTATTCTGATGAACAAATATCATGCTTTAAGCTTTTGCTAACTAATGTGACCAATAAAGATCAATTGATACATTATTGGAAAACGAAATATAGCATCCAAACTGATCACAAGTTGTATAATTTAATGCATAATTATATCAAAGAATTCCTGTGAAAAATTGATTTATTTATTATTAAAGCATTAATGTATTCATATATTAAATGAGTAAGAAACCTGCTTCATACAATCTTGCATTAAAACAATATTGGGGTCATGATAAATTAAAACCTTTACAGAAACAAGTTATCCACTCTATATATGCAGAGAAAAGTGATTCACTCGTCGTATTGAGAACAGGTTTTGGTAAATCGGTATGTTTTCAACTACCTTTTACTCTGGATCAAAGTAAATGTGTCATTGTGATTAGTCCTTTGATCGCATTAATGGAAGATCAAAAACAATGTTTGGAAGCAAAAGGTATACCAGTTGTCGCATTAAATTCTAATCTTAAGGAAGCTACTAAATCTTACGAAATGAATGAAATCACAGAAGGAGCTAATAAAATTATTTATATGTCTCCTGAATTTGCTAGTGTTAATAGAACATTTCTCGAAGAAATATATGAAGATGGTAGATTAGCATTTATAGCTATTGATGAAGCACATTGTGTATCAGCATGGGGAAATGATTTTCGCCCGGCATATAAAGCATTAAGTTGTTTGAAAACATGGCTACCCGATGTAAATATTATGGCATTAACTGCTACCGCAACTGAAAAAGTTAGAAAAGATATTAGTGAAATTTTACAGTTGGAAGATTATTATGAATTTGTATCATCTTTTGACCGATCAAATTTGTATATCGAATGTAGACCTAAGAGTGATTCAATAACTGCGGATTTACAACCATATGTCCAGAGTCATGGCGATAAAACATGTATTATTTATGCTAGAAAGAAAAAAGATACTGAAAATATTGCTAGCGCACTATGTAAAATGGGAATTGTGGCTAAGGCATATCACGCTGGAATGGCTGCACCCTTGAGGACTGAGATACAAAACGAATTTATTGATGGCAGTCTAAAGTTGATATGCTGTACGACAGCTTTTGGAATGGGCATAGACCAAAACGTACAATTAGTAATTAATTATGGCGCTTGTGGTGATATAGAATCTTATTATCAAGAAATGGGACGAGCAGGACGCGATGACAAACCAGCACAATGTATTATGTTTTTTCACAACAGCGACATGGTTGTTAATCAAATATTTTTAAGAGATATTAAAGATATTGAATATAAAAAGTTTAGAGAGTCACAAATTAATCAAATGAAAGATTACATTAGAACAAATAGATGTCGCCGAAAAGTCATGCTGAAATATTTTGGAGAAACTTATAAATATGACAATTGTGAAAATTGTGACAACTGCTTGAGACAGAACAAAATGTCAGTAACCATTAATCATGATCTTCAATGGCCATTATTTATGTTTAAATGTTTTTTAATGAAATCAGAAGTCTATGGAGGTGCCACTAAATTACTAAATATTTTAATGGGTAAAAAATTAAAACCAATAATTCAATATCATTCAAGCGAATTTTTTGGACTTGGTAAACGTTATGATGTTGCATTTTGGAAACTCATAATCGAAGTTGCCATGCATAATAAATATGCTATGGATCAAGCAATACCATCAGGTTTCGGTACTGTTATTTTACCAACAGATAAACTAAAAAATTGGTATAATAATACAAAAGCCATATTAAAAGAACATCCAGTGACAGGATTTGATTACGACAATTTTACAACTGTTGGACAACATTTCCAAGAAACTTACGATATACCATCCACATGCGACGAATTAGATCGATACATTAAAAAAAGAACGATGACACCACTAGAACTAATGATGAATGATCGAGATATTTACGAAGATATTAATTAATTGCCGGCAAACACATTACCTCGAATAAATTTGAACTTGTATTGTTTTATCTTATCGTAATCTATTTTACGCCATCCATTAATATCTGCCAAACATTTCATATACATATATTTACCCGTTTCCAATCATTATCTTTTACAGCAATATTTTGTAACTTTGGAAAACTTAAAAATGAGATATTATTTATTAAATACTCTTCGTCACAATCTTTAATAAATAAGAATGTACAATTATTAAAACACATACATTTATTAAAAGTAAATTGGCTCTCTGTTAATAGAATTATTTTATTGAAATTATTATTCTTCCTCATAATAATTATAATAACAGTTGTTAATCATTTAATAAATCAATTATTTTAATATTCCATATCGTAATTTATCTACTGGAAAATCATGAATATCATGATCACTAACATAAAATCTATATTTATTTACCGTTGAATAATCATCAACTATCCATTTATATTTACTCCAATATTCATGATCAACATGATATTGTCTATCGTACACAGCAACTGTTTGTAACTTTGGAAAATGATAATCTGTAACATTATGTCTGATAAAATCCATATTACAATTTTTAACAAATAATTTCGTACAATCTGGAAAAATCAAATGTTTATTATAATTATGTACACAGTCTTTAAATTGAACAAATCGTCGTCCCAAAATATAATACCTCATTAACAATAAATAATATTTAAATACAATAAATAAAATAATCAATTTTTTATTAATGAATGTTAACAGAGAGAGAATATTTATCAATTATTTGTTAGAACGATATGAGTTATTTCAACATCTAAATCCTTAAATTTAAGATCCTTAATATATTTCTTATATTCTTCATCATCCATTATTAATTGATAAGTTGTCATATTGTGAACATGTTGTAATAATATATAACGATCTATAGGAAATGTTAATCCTAATTCTTCCTTCATTTCTCTTAATAAAGCGTCCACTATTGTTTCACGTTGTTCCAAAGATCCCTTACTATTCTTAAAATAGTGAACTCCTTTTTTAGTAACATCATAACAGTTGACTTTTAATTTCTTATTACTAATCAAAATCTCACAACTCACTTTTTCCATAGTGGGAGCAACTTGAAGAATATAGCGTTTACTTACCAATTTAGTTAACATTTTGACATTTTCGTTATTGATTTTCACATGTCCCTTTTCCATTAATAATTGTAAAATTAATGGTCTACAATAATCAATATGTTGAATATCATAACCATTAAATTGATCTTCATTAAGAGAAAATTGTTCTCTAAATTGTTCAATATTATCGAGTGTTACTGTTGATAACGCTTGCAATAAATGTCTATCTTTCATGTCTTTAATAATAGGCATGCACTTTTTCCAGTACTCATTCTTGTGCCTAAGAAAATCATATATAACATCATTATCAACATATAATTGAGTGGTAATAAAATCGTCATCCCGAAAACAACGGCAACAATTAAACAAAAAATAACCAATAGTTTGCATTATTAACTATTGACTTATTTTACAATCAATATATAAATCAAATTTTTTTATTATATTATATTAAATGCAAACAGATTCTTGGGGTCCACATGCCTGGATAACGTTACATAATGTATCATTTGGTAGTCCTGAAATACTAGATTCCGATGATAAAAAGAATTATACGGCCTTTTACACAGATCTCAGATGTATATTACCATGTTCTCTATGTCGTACAGCATTCAAGAATATGATTAAATATATTAATATTGATGAATATATTGATAGTAGAGATGGTTTAACTTATTGGGTTTTTATATTGCACAATCTTGTGAATAAAAAATTAGGAAAAGAATTGGAAACATTTGATAATGTTATATATCAATATGAGAATACGAGAGCTCGATGTGGTAAAAATGACGGTTCATATAAATATCTAAAATGTAAACAAGCAAATTATGAATTTCCAATGAAGGAAGCTATAGAGAGAGCCCGATCAATATGTAAAAAATATGAAACAATATCGTATAAACAAATTCATGATTATTATTATTCAGATGAGATTCTTGACCCAAAATTTCAAAAGTGTTCCGTTTAGACGCAATCTGCTTTATGCAGTCACAATTTGTTCCGTTTAGACGCAATCTGCTTTATGCAGTCACAATTTGTTCCGTTTAGACGCAATCTGCTTTATGCAGTCACAATTTGTTCCGTTTAACTTCGATTCAATTAAATAGTCTATTATTAGGTTGTAAATACGTTTTGAATATATATAGTTTTCCATCATAAATTAATAATATTTCGTATGTTTTTAAAGAATTCATTATAGTGGTAAATGCAAGAAATGATTCAAAATACACACTGTAATTGTTGTATAATGCTGCTCTCTTTTCTTCATCTTTTTCTCCCAATATAAATACATACGTGACATTTATATTAAATTGAATATTTGTACAATCATCAAATGTATACAAATATGTGATATTGTAACATTTATTTTCATAAAACATTTGTTTAATGTATGTTTGATCATATAATTCTTTATTATTTTCCATGTCAATTAATACCAATGATTTATTATTTTCACTTCTATTTAAATTCATTTGTCTTATTTTAAGTTGGTCAAATGATTCGATATTTTTAACGGCATTATTTACTAAAAATAGTTGACAAAGTGCAATATTTGTTGATGCAATAATAGCAAATGAAATATGTTTCATACAGGTTAAAATATCTTTAATAGCAAAATCTTTTAACACTTTACCAATTATCAGACATGTTGTATTATTTTTAATCAAATGTCTATCAAATTTATCTATATTATTGGTCATTAAATAATACTATTATAAATATTATTGTTTAAATAAATTAAATATCACTCACAGCTGTTGAACTAGCAACATTATTTTGTCTGGCATCGCCTTGACCCTGTCTAGGTTGTCTCTGATCCTGTCTAGGCTGTCTGGTATCCTGTCTAGGCTGTCTGGTATCCTGTCTAGGCTGTCTGGTATCCTGTCTAGGCTGTCTGGTATTCTTTCCGCCATTAAAATGATAAAACTTGATAGGAGTATTAACTACATCATTCTGACTCTTGAATGTAACATAATCAGCCAATGTGTCTACAACAAGCTTGCCACTAAACTTGTCATTGTTTAATCTCATATAACTAATATTTGCGGTTGGGCAAATTGTTAGAAATACAGTCTTAGCCGTATCTTCATCAGTAACTTCTTCAGTCGCCTTAAAGAATAGAGCATAAGTCACAGAATTATGATATTCGCCATTAGCAAATAAAATGTCTGATACCTGCTGACTTTCTTCAACTGTCTTGGATTGAATAAAAGCTCTATTAAGAGTGTCAGTCTTGGTTACAACAACATCTCTGTCATCTACCAAGTTTGTTGCTTCTCCGTTGTAAAGACGAATGGTTCTACTGATAATTACTTGTTCTTTAATTGTTGTCATCTTACTTACATTAAGTAATATTCTTTTAAGCAATATAATTTTCAATTTTTTTAAAAAATTGAAAATTGAATTATTGGTATAATTAATCAAATATTGTAATGACAGATGTTAATTATAAAAACACTTTATCTGATGATGTAAAACATCTTATTAAATGGAAAAATGAATTTCCCAGATCCCATATAATTATTGTAAATTTAGATGATAATTGTGTTCACATTAGTTTAGATGACAATGCAGTAACATATTGGTTTATTGCCAAATCATTGACATATGATAAAGACAATAATAATATTGTTAGAGCACTTGAAAATATAAATACAAATGATATTTATTCTGTATTAACACATATTGAATCGTATATAAGTAATATTGTTCCAGAACCAAAAAAGAAATCACCAAAGAGACCTGTTACCTCAGAATATGTAATGATGAGTGATGACGATGACGAGGGTGAGTGGTCAGTGGATAATGATGACACATATATGTTTTGTAGTGTTGAAAATATTGTTAGTAAAATACGATCAGCACATCCAGGTATTATAATAACTACTGCACAAAATGTAACTATTAGTGAAATAAATATTCGTGTTAAAGTATTACAAACATCATATACTTTTATCTTATGTATTAATGATAATAAATTAAAAATGCCAATAAAGTTTGAAGGAACACAACCTACAATTCTATTTAAATATTTATTGTCTAAATTAAAGTTATGTGACGATGGTGTAGATTTTGAACAAATCATTATATATATTGCTGATGCATTAACAAATGATATTGAACCATGTAAACAACAAAAATTAAACATCAATAAAATCATGATTGACTTGTATAATTTACATGACATAATATTAGATGATTATATATGGAAATCTCCATCATCAATATGTCCTCTAAATATTCCATTAGCAATTAGTACAACAATGTTGGAATCATTAACACAATTAAAGCATGTAATGAGCGGTAATCGCAATAATTTAAAACAAGAACATATGTATGACGTGTATCCAATTATGATGTACTATCTAAGTGTCACTAGTGTTGATCATATTATAAATAACATAAGTCATTATGTTATTTTGAAACAAATTATTGAATTGTTGTGGACAAAATATAAAATGGAAATTGACACATCTATCAGTATTATGATTGAATTGTGCGATGATGAAGTATCGGATGAAGATGCGACAATATTGAACTTTTACAAAGTAACATTTGCAATGTAAAATTAAATAAAAGTTATAAAAATTTGAATTATTTTATTTATTGAATTATAATTCTTAACAATATTTTGAACTTTTTTCCAAGATTTATTTAAATGAGATAATTCTTTGTCAGTCATTAAAGTATTATTATTGCTGTAAACTTTATTTTGATTACATACAATGACATAAAAAGCAACTTGTAATAATGGTAATAATTGTTTTTTAAAGAATCCAAAAGCAAATATTTTTTTATTACTTTGTTCGATATTATCATAGAATGTATTAAAAGTATTGTTAAACATAGATATTAATGACATTTTATTGATCATATACATATTATAATGAGATACAGTTGGTATCACGTATATTTGCTGTCTTAATAGAAGAACCAATCTGGTTACCGAAAGAATTAAATTATAATTATCTCCATTATCATCTATGATAGTTTTTATATTTATTGCCAATTGTTTTAAATATAACGCATCATACATTGCATATTCGATTAATGCCTTGGGCAATTTATTAATATCGATATATATTAACCAAAACTTTCCTAACTTTTTTTCATTTTCAGCTAAAAAATCGATTTGTTTTTCTTTCACGACGCCAAAATATTCAATACTGAAATATATATTACAATATTTATTCTCTGTAAAAATATTTGTATATTCGCATAAAAATCTGGTATCATATAGCGAATTAGTAAATGAAAGAATCTTATCTTTATCATTTATGTATTTATATAGGGCTGGAATATCTAAAGAATCGGTACCATGACCTATTTTTAATATAGATTTATTAGACAACATATTAATAAAAAGTTCATTAGTTGATTTACTTAATTTCTCAGGATCAATAAAAACAATAATAATTTCCTTAAAATATAAAGCAATTTGTATCAAAGCAATTCTTCGCTCACCAGTAGATTTATCAGGAGTATTAAACTCTAGGTCAAAGCCACAAGTTTTAATATCTGGCAACTTAATAAAATCGTTTAATAATTGTGTAAAAAGTAATTCCTTATCTTTATCGGTGACGATTAATAATTTACAATGTTTTTCTAGATCAGCATCATGAAATGATTTATAATATAAATTATTCATTTAATATAGAGAAATACAAAAATTATACATTTCGAAATAGCATTTCTTTCATTTGATATTTACATTTAGCCACCAATGATAATAATTCATACTTATCAATTTTTACGCTTATGGATTTTATCGAAATATGAAAATAATTTGGATATTCCTATTATAACAGAAAACACAATAAAGACGATATTCAAATGTTTAATAGAAAAAAGATGATAATGTGTTCACTGTAAATTTATGCAATTATACATCACATGTTAAATCATCAGTTAATATTGAATCATGTCGTGATAATGTATGTGATGAATTAACAAAAATGTTGGATTGGTGCAAAGAATTGGTTGCTAACATTAAACGTTAAACTTTCAATATAGCAATTGCACCACATAATTGAATTAATGGATTAGTATTTGCCGATAGATTCTGTTCTATTTCGGATAGTTGACCTATAACGCGAGCAACCTTTGCTACTCCATATGGTTTTTCTTTTATAATATATTTAATGATTGCATCTAATATATCATTTACATTTAGTGATTTACTATTTTCCAAATTCTTTGCATATAAAAATGACTGTTTTAATTTTAATGTGAAAATATTGGTAATTATATTATTCATATCATCTGGTAAAGGATAACAAATATTTTCATATAACATATCAAGTGTAATATGTTTAGATCTATATACCATGGTTAATGATTGTAAAATATTAATGGATCTTCTCATATCTCCCATTGACATTTCTACAATATGTTCTTTACATACTTCATCAATATTAATATGTTCAAAATTAATTATTGAATTAATATGTGCCATGTGATGATCATGAGGTATTGGTGGAAATCTAAATTGACTGCAACGTGATTTAAGAGAATTGGAAATCTTTTTAGAATAATTACAGATTAAGCAAAAACGAGTTGTCTTTGTATTGGTCTGTATAACATTGCGTAAAGCAAATTGAGCATCCATAGTCATTGAATCTGCCTCATCTAATATTACCAACTTTTGTTTCTTTTTATTGGTGTTAAAAATATCAGCTTCCATATTATTATTCGTAGCAAAATGATCAATTTGATTTCTAACAACATTGATACCTCTGTCATCTGAACCATTTAATTCGAGGACCATGCTTTGATAAGATGATCCATACATTTGTTTAGCACAGGCTAGAATAGTTGTTGTTTTACCGGTGCCAGGTGGTCCTTGCAAGAGTAAATGAGGAAAATTGTTCTTACTAATTAATCGTGACAAGATTCGTGAAATATCTTCATGAGATACTAATTGACTCAATAGTTGAGGTCTATACTTTTCAGTCCAGGGCATAGACGCTTTAGCTAATAAAGTAGCTTCATCTATGAATTTATATGATGCCATTAATATCATAATGGTATGTAATTTAACTAGTTAATTTTTCAAATTTTTATTTAAAACAACAACTGTTAACAAATTTCAATGAAATATAGGGGCTCTTGGTAGTTTTTATTGTATATCCATATTTTTTGTATTTAATAATTCTTCAGTTACAATATTTAATAATTGTTTTAAATCAATACTATATTGTTCATAAGTAGTACAAATTGCTAAATCTGGATATTTTTTTCCTATAATACTTGGCCATATGATCACATGTATTATAATTATCTTTATTGATTATTGTTAGTAAAGTATTTGAAGTGATATACCGATCAATTATTGTTTTATCATTATCAATGTCGCAAATAATAATTGTACACTGTGCATCTATAACAGTATTATCATTTAGATGAATATTAAATGATGTGCCAGTGTTATCACGATTAATATGTATGTTATTCATATTAAAAATATTTAAATCAATTAGGTGATTCATTGATATTATTATAAATATTGTTTTAAAGCAATGTATTACTTAAACAATATATATATCATAATAATGTCAGAACGTCCTAAACGATTTAATAACAAAACAACAATAGTCAATGTATTTAATGGCCAACTAGATTTTGGTAAGAAATGTACGAGCACAATATTAACCCATGATAATTATTTATCAGATGCGCAATTATCTATTACTCTTCCGGAAATTAATGTAAATGGTGTACTAGCATGTTGGAAAGAAAATATTGGAGAGTTGCTTATTAAAAATATAAGTGTTGAGATTGGTAATGTTGAAATCCAAAAAATGACTGGTGGAGACATGCATAATATGAACCAATTAAATATGACTGACGATAAGAGACAAGGATATAATAAGCTGATTGGTAATATTCCATCTCTAACAACTTTTAACAATCTACTAAAATTTGTGTTCCGCTAAATCTTTTCTTTTGCGACAATCTAGTTAACGCGATACCAATTAAAGACATTACTAAAAATATTAGAATTACTGTAGAAGTAAATGATATTAAAAATTGTCTATGTCTACATGGTGGTAGCTCAGATACTACTCATAAGAATATTATGACCAATTGTCACTTATCTGAGTGTGAATTGTTTACGGATTATATTAGTGTCAATCCTCATCAACCAACCGATAATAAATTTGCAGTGAGACAAATGACATCATATAGTGAAAGTATACATAAAAGTAGTAACCATATTATACAAAAAAAGTCGTATGAATTTCGGCTCCAATAGAGATAAGACTGCGAAGGAGTTACGTAAAGAAGAAAGAGTTTATGATGATGCATTACAGGTATTAACCGATAATGGTGTCATAGCAGGTATTAACCGATAATGGTGTCATAAAAATTGATTAATTATTATTTTATTCCATATTGTTACTAAATAACAATGTCGAAGCGTATATATGATGATTCCGATTATGTAACATTAGGTAAATTGGAAGAAACAATTGATGATTTGAATGAAAGTGAAATGATATTATATCATGAAATTGTTCAATTGCGTAATTTAATACATCCTGTTAACAGAATCATATATCAAAACGAAACAAATTATAATGATAATGTTAAGAAAATTGAGAAAACAATGGATCATATTGATACTATTCCAGATAATACATTTGCCATTAAAAATGACATATATACTATTAAGAAATTGAGAAAATTAAATGCAATTATTAAAGAAACAAATGATAATTTAACATTGACACATGACATTATGTCAGAATCTATTAAACAAAAACAATCAATGCAAATTGAAGTTAAAAAATCAATTGAATCATTAAAAAATGATGTTAATTGTGTACATCATAAAAAAGTCAAAGTAATGATCGAAGAGTTGGAAAAAATTGATTAATTTATATATTAAAACATAATATATTATATCTTAATGCAGACACGATCTATGACTAGAAATGCTACAGCTACTACCATGTTTCCATTAACTGGTGACGCAACTGTAGATAATGTATTGATGCGTTTGGAAGCAATTATTGCAAAAAATCCAAGTAGAAAACAGGCCATTATTGCTACAGTGTTAGAAAAAACTGGTGTTATTATTAAACAACATAGAGGAGGTGCATCAAATGAATATATAGTTACTGGTGAAGAAATGGAAGGTATTATAAATGCTTAGATTATTTTATAGAAAAATTGATTAATTGATTTATTAACATAATGTTATTTTATTTTTTTAATGAGTTATGCAAGTGGATAATGTACGAAACACCTGAATTCATGGGAGTTGGTTTAACCAAATCATATACAACATATGACACACTTAAATTGCCACTATCACCTGTAATAGTAACTGGTATACATAGAAGACCCAGATTTAAATTACAACATGCATATTTAATAAGTTGTTGTGAGCAAATTAAAAGCGATCGTGTGAAAAATAATATTAAACATGAAATTTCTGATCCTATAATTCTAAATAACTGTTTAAAAAAACAGAGACATATTGAGAATTTACGTGGTGATCGTGATGATAATGTGATATTCAAGTGTTATTTCAATATGTCAAATGAGTATGTAAAAGTATTTGGCAAACATGTGGATGGTATATATACATTTACACATATTATGAAGTGCAAGTTTGATAAAAATTGATTAATTTATTTATAGTACATCAAGTGATATATTGTTAATGATCTTTGAAATACCTAAAGCACCTGAAACATTTATTGGTATACATAGAAAACCAAGATTTAAGTTACAACATGACCATTTATTAAGTTGTTGTAAACAAATTAAACTTAGTGATGTAACAAATGATATTCGTCACAAGTTTTCCAATCCTATAATTTTAAACAATTGTCTCAAGAAACAAGAATCTATTTTATATTTTCGTGGTGATAAAATCGATAATGTGTTTTTTTACTATTATTTGAATGATGGTGACGATTATAATGACGATTACCATCATCATGATAATGTGACAACTGGTTATATAACAGTGAGTGGTACACATAAAAATGGCATATATACGTTTACTCATTTTGTGAAGGCGTTGTATAGAAAGATGATAGTTTAACAGTTCACGTTGTCATGTCTCATAGTATTACGTTCTTTTAACGCAGCATTAATTACGGCATGTGGTGTATTAAGACGGTTCATATGTTCATTTAATGCGGACAAATCCTTAGGCAGACATGCACCAGAAAATGAGAGTGCCCCGTCACTTCCAGGAACATCACAATGCATAGGATTGATCCATTTATTTTTTAACATTAGGTCTTTAACAGCATTATAACTAATGTCCATTTTTCCACAAATGGCATATATTTCATTGAAAAATTGTACTTTTGTTGCGTAAAAACTATTACATGAGATTTTCATTGCTTCAGATTCATTTGTTGTACATACTGATATTGGCGTGTTAAAATAATATATTTCGTAAAAAGATTTAAAATGTGTTAATTCTTCCAGTGAAACTTTTGAACTAACACCTAGAACAATATGTTCTTGATGATGAAAATCATATATTGCAGTGCGAGCTGTTAAAAATTCAGGATTATGAATATATTTTAATGGGTATTTTTCTAATAAATAATTTGTTGTACCGATTTCAACAGTTGATTTAATCACCACAATTCCACTATATGAAACATCAACCAATTGTTGACACACTTCATAAATAATAGATTTATCATATTCTTTTAATTCATTTTTATAAACTGTTGGTAAACACAAAAACAATATATCATTTTTAATAACTTCTTCGAAAGATCCAATGCCACCATCTTTAAATTTATCATAACCCACCGCCACCAAGCCTTTCATTTTAAGAGATTCTGTTATTGCATTACCAACAAATCCCACACCAATAACACCAATTTTAAATTGTCTTTCCATATAATTTATAATAAGATTATTTTTCAACCATTACATTAAAAATTTACCCTTTACTTTTGACACACTATAGTAAATTAATAAATTAAATAGCAACTAAATCTGTGATATCCTCTATCTTTACATTACAATAATCGTCATAATTATCGTTGTAATATAGTTGCATGATCTTAACACAAAACATATCATAATTATTTGTTAACTCTTGTTTTATTATTTTAACAAGCACATCAATTCGTTCATCCTGTGGAATATTCATAACTTGGCCTTTATTACGAACTACATCCGGATTATATTTTATCAAAAGTATCCATCTCAGGATGATGCATATGGCAATATTTAACATTTTCAAATTCAAATTCATGCTCATTATTGCAATCTAAAATATCACATTTATTTTCCAATGTTGATAGTTCTTGATAGTTTCTACTAAAAACCCTCATTATTATTTTATTATATAAAGAAATATTAACAGAGAAAGAATATTTATGTTAAATCATAAATAGTACATATTTTATTAATTTTGAACATTATTTTTAACAAATTAAACAAATTTTAATGATTTTATAAAATTTAAATACATAGACAAACAT
>Ga0233441_1001465_pt1 | contig 20444 bp, 19 predicted proteins | sample SI_123_September_4_FD_182781 | JGI IMG/M metagenome (GOLD analysis project Ga0233441, IMG submission 182781) | Seawater microbial communities from Saanich Inlet, British Columbia, Canada - SI_123_September2016_135_MG | ecosystem: Environmental > Aquatic > Marine > Inlet | place: Canada: British...
TTATTCCAACTGGTGTCATAAATATCAATACGATCCCTTTAATATTCATGAAGATAAATTTGCAGACTACATTATGGATATGGGCGAAATCCTAACTGCTGCAACTATTCAAAGGCGAGTAGCCAGCCTTAGTAGTATATTCAATCTCACTAAAAGCAGCAACCCTACAAAAGAACCTGTGGTTATTCTAACCATCAAAAAACTTCGTAGAAAATTTGGAAAACCTCAAAAACAAGCAACACCCTTAACTTATGATATTCTCACCAAACTCAAAGATGTTTGTTCTGACGATATAGCTGGCCTTAGAAATAAACTGCTTTTACAACTAGGCTACGAAACCATGCGTCGTCGCTCTGAAATTTGCCAATTTAAATTTGAAGACTTGCAACATCTTGGCAAACATAAGCATGCACTCCTACTGAGACACTCTAAAACCGATCAATACAATCAAGGGAAAACAATTCCAATATCTAATGAACTGTCTGAGATTATTTCAAGCTGGTCACTAGCAATTGATCAAGATAGTGGTCACATCCTTAGAAGCTTCAAGCGGAATCTATCTACCAACTCATCTCTAACACCTGCATCTATTAACCATATTTTAAAGAGTCTTCAAAAGCAAGCTGGCCTGAATCAAATAGGAGAGCTATCAGGTCACTCATTTAGGGTTGGCGCTGCACTTGATCTATTAAACAAAAACATCCCTCTTGAGAAAATTATGCTTAGAGGTGGTTGGAAATCAGAAACTAGTGCAATGAGATATCTTCAAAGCTGGAATGATAGTAACTGGTTGATTATTAATTGACTATAGAATAACTAATAACCTAATTTAATATCACAACCATCTTTACTAGTGGCTCACACCATCACGCTTGACAACCTTTAAGAAGGTCATCCATAAAATTTTCATGTCAAACCAAAACGATTGACGATTTAAATACTCAACATCTAATGCAACTTTATCAGAAATTGACAATTCATCTCGTCCATTAACTTGCGCCCAGCCGGTAATGCCGGGTAATAATTTATCCACGCCATTTGCAGTACGCAAATCAATCAAATCATCTTGATTATAAAGTGCAGGTCGTGGCCCTACAAAGCTCATATCGCCTTTTAATACTGAAATTAATTGTGGAAGCTCGTCTAAGCTAGAACGACGCAAAAAACCACCAATAGGAGATAAGTACGTATCTGGATTATCTAATAAGTGGGTTGCTACAGCAGGAGTGTCTATTAACATTGAGCGAAACTTTGGCATCTTGAATATTTTATTATTTTTGCCAACTCTATCAGACCAATACAAAGCTGGACCTTTAGATGATAAGCAAACAGCGATAGAAATTAATAGCGTAGGAACTACTAACAGTGCAAGAATCGCAACACCTAATAATAAATCAAAAATCCGTTTCATTCATATCCTTTAAAGATTTTTTAGCTTTAAACCCAAGTAACTCTAATTTAGCAGAAGAATAACACTCATCACCTAGCAATTTGTTAATTTTATATTTAATACGAGGACTTACCAAACTAGCAATATCGAATAGAATTTTTGGCACACTCCATTTTGAAATTGATTTACCTACCACACCGCACATAGTATTATAAATCTTGCGAGAAGAATAAGGCGTACCATCTGTTGCGATGAAAATTTCTCCATTGGCACGTTTATCTTCGGAAACTAGTAAAATTGCCTGAACCAAGTCATCTACATGAATCATAGAGCGTCGGTTACCCGTTTCAGGTAAGGGTGGAAACCACCCCTTCTCAATTCCAGATAGCATCAATTGTAAATTGCCTTTTGCATTAGGTCCGTACACTAAAGAAGGACGAATGATGGATACATGCATACTAGACTCTTTACCTATGTTTAATAATGCCAACTCCGCTTCTCGTTTAGTTTTTCCGTAAACATCTTCTGTGTTAATTTGATCCTCTTCATTCGCGCATATTCCAAAAGGAGGGCTTCCACCTGCCTTAACACTACTAACAAACACAAATCTCTTGACACCAGACTTTACCGCAAGATTAGCCAATTGAACTGTAGCTCTCACATTCACCTTATAGTAAAGATCTTTAATCTTGCCCGCGTCACGCATATCGTGTGCAAAGCCAGCTAGGTGAAAAACTGTATCTACCCCGTCCAAAGTATTAACAGGTATCACCTCAGATTGGAGATCGCAAACTACAGTCTCATAATCAGGTTGTTTTTCACGAGATAACACTCTAATATTAGCATCTGTCGCCTTAACAAGCCTCTGCCCAACAAATCCAGTGGCTCCTATAATTAAAGTAGTCAACTGCATCTATTTTTTTGTATAAATAGACAAATGTATAGATATTACATCGTCAATATTAAAAGCACGCTCAGCTAACTTCCGCGCATTTTTAGCAAACTTATGCCTTAAATCACTATCATTAGTTAATTTCAAAATACCGCCAACCAAAGAGCCTGCTGACTTAACATCAACTAGCAAGCCTGTTTCATTGGGTTCTATTGCATCCCGACACCCAGGCACATCAGTGGTCACCACGGCACGACCACAGGCTGCCGCTTCAATTAACACTTTAGGTAGCCCTTCTCGATAAGAAGGTAAAACCATAATATTTGATTTTTCGATGACTTTCTCGACATTATGACTATACCCCCAGTGCTCAACAATGCCTTTTTCAACCCATTTTTTAATTTGAACAGGGGAAACGGATTTTGGATTGTATAAATCAGTATCTCCCACCAATACCATACGAATATCACTGCGTTGCAGCCTAATTATTTTTGCAGCCTCTACAAACTCCATAACCCCCTTGTCAACAAGTAAACGAGCAACTAACATTACCACCAAATCTCCCACAGGTTCAGAGGTTGCACTATATTGAGTTAAATCAACTCCTGAGCCACGAATAAAAACGGCTTGTTTGGCGTTAACTGCACCTAACTTTGTTAAAATATCACTGTCAGATCTATTTTGAAAAATAATCGCTTTTGAATTTTTCATTGCTGATCGATATAACACCGAAACAATAAAACGAAGAATTTTAGCTTTCAACCCTTGAGCAATAAATACATAGCCCAAACCAGAAATAGAAGATACACGCACAGGTACTTTTAATAATCGTGCAACAATACCACCATATAAAACAGGCTTAATAGTGATGCCGTGAGCAATATCAGGCTTTACCGATTTTATAATAGTGTAAATTTTCCTTAGTGTTTTAAGTTCATTTATAACCCCTACACCACTACGAGAAAGCTCCAAAGGGTGAACAATAATACCATAGTATTCTAATAACTCTTTTTTGTCGGTAATAGCACATGCTATATGTACCTCGAAGCCTTTTTTAATAGAAGCCAATGCAATTGGCAAACGGTGTGATATAAAAAACCAATCGATATTTACTATGAATAATAGTTTTTTCATTAATGATTTTTCTCATACCAAGCTTGAAACATTAAAATATTCCAGAGTAAGTATGACCAATTTCTCTTACCACTTTGATGCTCAGACCAAAGTTTATTAACTATTTCAGGATAAAAGAAACCCTGTGCTTTAATTTTATCTTCTTGCAATAACTCTTCAGCCCAATCTTTAAGACCTCCTCGTAACCACTTAGCAAGTGGAATACCAAAGCCTTTTTTGGGTCGCTCTATTAATTCTCTAGGAACATATTTAAAAAGTACTTGTCTTAATGGCCATTTAGCTTGCCCAGCAAAATTCTTAATTTCCATCGGCACTTTAGCGGCAAACTCAACAACTGTATGGTCAAGCAGTGGTACACGAGTTTCTAAAGAAACCCCCATTGCAGCACGATCAACCTTACACAAAATATCATCGGGTAAATAAGTATGGTGATCAATTAATGTCATTTTTTCATGATTACTAAGCTTAACACCTGCTATCCGTTCTGTTACATAATTAGGGTCGCCACCATCAACAACAATACTTTCAGGCTCTCTGGTATGCGCCATTAAATAATTGCCATAAAATCGCTCAAAATCCACGCAAGATAAAGCGTCAGCACCCTTATGGAGTTGATCGCCCATATTATTACCTAATGGCAATTTATCCCACCAAGCAGTAGGTACTACTTTAATCGCAGAAGCAACAACAGTGCAAGCAAATTTAGGAAGCAATGAGACTTTATCCCACATAGCTAAGGTGTCTTTATAGCGACTATACCCTGAAAACAACTCATCACCACCATCTCCCGATAAAGCAACTGTTACATGTTGTTTTGCCATTTTAGACACTAAAAAAGTGGGGATTTGACTAGAATCAGCAAAAGGTTCTGAATATAAATTGGCAAGTTCAGGAATAACCGCAAGCGCATCTTCTTCGGTTGCATAAAACTCTGTATGCTCAGTGCCCAAATGTTGAGCAATCGCTTTAGCATATTCAGCTTCGTTATACCCTTCTTCATAAAAGCCAATAGAAAAAGTTTTTACTGGTTTAGATGAACGAGATTGCATTAAGGCAACAATGGTTGATGAATCAATACCACCCGATAAAAAAGCACCAAGTGGCACATCTGCTATCATTTGCCTTTCAACCGCATCCCCTAATGTTAAAGCCAGCGCATCAACAAGGTCTTCCTTTGTCATATCAAAAGGAAGATTAGAGCCTTTTTGGATAACACTATTTACTGACCAATAAACAATTTCTTTAGGCTCTGTGACTCCATTTTTATAGACCAACATAGTACCCGGCATTAATTTGTTAATACCAGAATAAATAGAATAGGGCGCAGGAATATAGCCTTGACGAATTAATAGGCTCAACGACTCTCTGCTAATACTAGCAGAAAAATCCGGATGTTGTTTTAATGATGATAATTCAGAGCCAAAGAGTAAGGTTTCACCCTGCCAACCATAATAGAGCGGCTTTTCACCTAAACGATCTCGCAGTAATATTAATGACTTTTCTTTATCATCCCAAATGCTCATGGCAAACATACCAATACATTTCTCAATGGCTTCTTTTATTCCCCAAACTTCAAAGCCTTTTAACAATGTTTCGGTGTCTGAGTGACCATGCCAATGACAAACCTTATTTTTTTCAAGTTCAGCTCTAAGTGCCAAGTGATTATAAATTTCACCATTAAAGGCAAGTATGTAACGCCCTGTTGCTGAAGCCATAGGTTGATGGCCAGCGGGAGATAAGTCAACAATAGCTAATCGGCGATGAGAAAAACCAACACCCTCAGCTTCTAAAAACCAAACACCACTACTATCAGGACCTCGGTGAATAATTTCATCCGCCATTCTTATTAATAAATTAGCTGCATTAGCTACTGATTTTGTTGGGGAATAAAATCCAGAAAATCCACACATAATTAATTAATCCCTATAATGTTATGGCTGTTTGAATGGCCAATATAATATCTATTACAAATTACGATACAATTGGTAATAATTTTTCCATGCTTGAGTAATTGAAAAATTCGTAACGATACGTGCACGTACATTTTCAGCCAACAACACTCTTTCTTGCTTATTTTGTGATACAAGCATTGCTAATTTAGCAGCCATTTGAATAGTGGCATTCGATGGAATAACCATCAAATCATCTCCGACAATAATTGCCGCATCACCGACATCAGTAACCAATGCAGGTGTACCTGATGCCATGGCCTCAGCCACAACATTAGGAAAACCCTCACTCAAAGAGGGCAAACATAACAGATCAAAACCTGTCATCACTTTGGCAATATCAGCGCGCTCTGCTAATAAAATTAAACTCTCTTTAACTAAAGTATTGTTAAGCAGTGATTGTAGTGGCTCTGCATTTTCAATATCACGCCCCACTAACACCAACTTAATGTTAACTTGTGGCGCTATATTTTTCTTATACTCTATAAGTAATTTTTCAAAAGCTTGCAATAAGCAGAGATGCCCTTTAATAGGAGTATACCTCCCTACCATGCCAATAACAAAAACATTTTCAGTCACCGCTACTTCATGACGAAAATTAGCTCTATTTTTACTGCTTGGGCGAAACAGAGTTACATCAATGCCATTATGGATCACCACCATATTTTCAGCACAGTAACCCGCAGCAAGGTGCGATTTTTTTGCAGCCTCGGCACAACAAACTATTTTTACAGGAATAAAGTGCGATAACTTAGCAGAGAAGGTTGCCAACAATCCCGTCAATCCTTTAGGTAATTCAGTGCGGCGAATATTCCAAACCACTTTTTTAGATAGCCCCAACGATTTAGCAACCAACAACCCTACTAAGTTAGCATGATACATCCAACATTGAATAACGGTGTCATTGCCCGATAGCTCCTTTAATATTTTACGTAGCTCAACTACTCCAGCAATAGAAGAAAATACACTAGAGAATCCCAGAGTATGTACTTTTATATTACACGCCATAAGACGCGTCATTAATGGAGTTTCATCACTTTTTAAAGAGATAATGATATGCTCAATATTTTTATTTTTGGAAAAGTAGATCAATTTTTCCAACTGAGATTCAGCGCCACCTTGAAACAAACCACTTAAAATATGAATAACTCTCATCGTCATTTAACCCCATATTTAAAGCGATTGAAAAAATATCCTGTCAATGTTGGATGGGTCCAGATGGCTGAAGGCAAATTAGGTATAAAAACAGACTGCCTCTCTTTAGATAAATTTATCAACAAAGATGGCAATTCTCTCAATGCGGCACTCATTTGCAACAATGGATAGGTAGAAAAATCATCATTAACACTTGGCACTACGAAAGAATGCCTTAACACAGTCCCTGTATCAACACCTTCATCAACAAGGTGAATGGTTGCACCAAACAATTCAGGTTGTTTATTAACTAGCGCCCAATAACCGCCATAAACCCCTCTGTATGCAGGGTTTATTCCTGTATGAATATTAATAATAGGACATTTAACACAAGCTAAAAAATTAGCACTTAAAATGCGAGTGCCACTTAAAATAATACAATCGGGCGATTGCTTAACTACATATTCGATAGCATTTTCACTATTTACATTTGTAAAATATTTGGTATTAATTAACTCAATCACTGTTTTTACTGCAGATGACTCTATACACCTTAACTGTTCATTTACTTTTTTTCTTTTTAATTGTAAACGAGAAAACACTATAAAAAACAATTGATTTATAACTGTAATTAAGCCAAATTTTTTAATTCTATTTTTTAAAAGCTTTAATTTATCATCCCTATTCTCTTCAACAAAAGAAACATCGTAGCCTTGCTGCACTAGCACCGACAACATTAAACGTGTTGAACGAGATTTTCGTCCAATAATTAATATTTTATTCAACTGACTTTACCTTTGATACTATACCAGTCATTGTTGCACACTGAAATTGATACTTTTTATTTAAATATCGATAGTGTTGCAATATTTTTTCTAAAAACTTTAAGTTATCCTCTATATTTGCACCAAAATTATGCGGATGCCACCAAAGGTGAAACACTCCTCCTTTTTTAGCAGTTCGAGTCATACTCAATTTTATTCGCCACAATCTTAATGACTCTAAAAAGCTAAATTTATCATTATAAGGGCGTAAAAATAAACTTGCTGGAATATTAACAAGCCCACTTTGTTTATTTATTTTTACTTTTTGCCTTAATGAGCCACTTAAAGGAAGGTAAGCATCAAGTAAACGAAATGCACGTCTAAATAAACTTTGTTCGGCTCTGTTTTCAGCTTTATAAGCCCAATGAGATGGATTACCTCTATAGCAAATAATTTCTTCATCCGCACAAGTATTTAAGTAATCTTGATTATATTGATTTCGGGGGAATACTATGCTTTTGAAAGTGGCGTTAAATTTTGAGGCTACTTTACTGTTACTTTTCATATCCATTTTAAATTGCTCGAGAGTTTGCCCCAACTCTAAGCAATAATAATGAGAGAAAGTGTGTGATGCAAACTCCTGCTTAGGTGTTTGTAGTATCCTATTAATTAAATCTGGGGCAAATAATAATTTATCATTAAGTTTAAATAATTCATCTAATTTGGTATATGGGTTAAAATTACTACTCGCATATGATGGCTCTAGTTCAGGTTTTATTTGCCTAAACTCTTCTTTTGATGGTAAACATAAAGCCCCAACCGTCGCCCAAGTGCAAGCCACTTCATACCGCTCAAACAAGGCTAAAAGTCTTGGCACCACTTGATGAACACACAGTAATTGTTGGTGGTATTCTGAACCGCGTGAATCTTGAACCCCCCAAAGAAGCTCAAAGTCTAGAGATATTGTAAATACTTTCATATTAAAGCTTCGGACTCAAAAATCTGATTGGAGGAATTACTGATATAATCCACTTAATAAAAAAAAACAAACCAAGTGTGTAAATAAATAGAAAAAAGACACCTAACCAAGCCGGCATTAAATAAAATGCCCATGAATACCATAGCATATCATCCCTTAGATCACTTTCTCCAATAAGTTTTGTAAAAACAACACTTAACAAGCAAAGTAAGGCTGTATACAACAAGTACCCGCCTAGCCATAATGGATTAAGCACTATCCAACCTGAAAATCCTGGATTTGTATTCCAATCTCCAACATTAAACTGCCAGTTAAAATCACCTATACCAGTAAAAGCGGTTCCCAAGGGTACATTTCTTGACTCACCAAGCAGTTTGTCTAAAATTATCCCGTGCAAACCTTCAAGCCAAAAAGGAAAAAACCCCCCTTGATAATATAAATTTTGAAGTAAATCTGAGAGCCTATAAATTTCAGCAACAATTGAAACTGTTTGTAAACGCCCTATAATATGCTCAATACCGGAATAGAAAGCGTAAAAATATCCATCTCTTTTACCATCATTCATAAGCTCTAGTAAATAATAATCTAAAGGTTGATCGCCTGTTTCACCCAGGTACAACCTAAATGCAAATTTTACTAAAAGTAAAACAGGATAGACGGCGAGTGTTATGCCACTGACAACCAATAGCTTCTTCACAGATAGGTTTTTATTTTTTATTTTCTTAGATAGTTCAAAAAATAACACCAATAAGAAAATATCAGCCCGCCCCCTTACTAGACTTGATATGATAGCAATTAATAAATTAATTCTGAAAAGTCTTGCATTGCGACAAAACGCATAATAAATAACAAAAAAAAGATCTATAGGAAAGAAAATCCAAAATACAGAAAAAATAGAACTTGTTTCAACATTTCCAGATCCTGCAATATTTACCCCATTCGACAAGTTAAAAATTAAAAATAAAATTTGTAGCACTATTAAAATAAAACTAATTCGACTCTCAAAAATAGCTTCATATTTAAATCGTATTTTAGGTATCTTAACTTTTAATAAAAGAGGGTAAAAAATAAATAAAATAATTATATAACTACTACAAACAAGAAGCCCTGAGACTAGCAGGGCATTTTGGTCGTAAACAGGAATACCTTTGACATCTCCAATTAGTTCACCAGTTTGGGTCATAATTAATAAAGCAATAAAATTAATCATCACTAAAGAAAACCCAAAAATATTCCGAATATTGTACATTTATCGAACCTTTTCAGCTGGAATTCCAACATAGGTAGAATTATCTTCACACGACTTCAATACCACAGCATTAGCTCCAATAATTACATTATCGCCAACAATAATATGACCTAAAACTTTAGCGCCTGTTGATATAACAACATTAGCCCCAATTACTGGCTGACTCCCTTTGCTCGTTTGAGTTACATCTTTATTGCCTAACGTCACTCCGTTAAATATTTTACAATTTTCGCCAATAACAACATCTGCACCGATGACAATATCATGCCCATGAGCGATAACAAACCCTTTATCGATTTCACTCTGCAAAGAAATGTCACTCGCGAATAATATACGAATAATATATTCGATAATAAAGGCAAATAATCGACCAACTAAAGGAAGCTTAATTAGCGACTGACCTAAGCGAAGCAGAAAAACAAGATGCAAAGTATGATTAAAAACAAACCACTTAACCTGAACCAAAAATTTATCAGATGAACATGCTTTTTGTAAATCTTTTTTAAAATATTTGATGCTCATTTTACCGCCTTATCATTCCCATTTTTAAAAGTGGGAATCCTTAACATCTTATAAACCTCAAAAGAAGATGTTAACTTTCTTAAGGCCTCGACCGACAGACACTTCAAAGAAAGAGTAAAAAACTTTATAAAAAAATTTATTTTTTTTCTTTTTAAGCAAGAATAACTAAGTAATAATGAAGAGGAAAAAAGATCACTCTTTTGGTCAGGATAACTTTCAAAGAAAAACTGCATCGAACAGAGAATAAGATGGATAATATTAGTTCCACTTGATGATATGCCAACACCTATTCGATAAACAGTTAGCGGCTCATTGCTAACAAATGATGCAAAACCCTCATTAACAATCACTACATTTTTAAAGTAATCAACGACACCAAAGTTAGGGAGTTTGTTTAATGAAAATTTATGCCTATACATATGCGAACTATTGGTTCCAATAGAAATAAACCTAATAATGTCACCTCGGTAAAAATTTTTAGTAAAAAAATTTTTATTATTTATTAAATCAGGCAATTGCACTTCACCTTTTTCAAATAATGATCTTGTCCAAACTAAATTACACTCTGAATTTTTATCTAAGAAATCAGCTTGTTTTTGTAGTTTAGTTGGTAGCCAATAGTCATCCCCATCCATGTGGCATATATACTTGCCTGTTGCACTACTATGTGTATCAATAAAGTTTTCTAACGCCCCTATATTTCTCTCTCTTAACAAGGGCTTAATACAAGAGTATTTATCAGCAAATTGTTGAATTATTTTTCGGGTACCGTCTGTAGAACAATCATCACTCACAATAACTTCAAATTCAAATTCAGTTTCTTGGTCTACAATACTTTGCAAGCATTGTTTAATATACTGCTCTTGATTATAAGTCACTACACAAACGGTTACTTTAGGTACATTTAATACTTTACCACTCATAAACTAAAGCCTTTAAATTTATTTTTAAATACCATTATCGATTTTTTAGAAAATAGTATACTGATTATCATAATTAAAGAACCTGCCACAAATACCAGAGATGCATTTAATAGTCGATCATTACCTAGCCAATTCTGTTCAACCAGTAAAACTAAAGCACCGACAATAGAGGCCGGAACCATGATTTTTAGTGCGTCATTAAATAGCCACTTCAAATGCAAGTCAGGCTCTAATTTATGATGCACATAAGCCACCCAAATAAATAAAAATAACGCATTTATGGTTAGCCAAACATAACCTGCACCAATGCCGCCAAAATGGGTTGCTGCGTAAATAATACTAGGGATTAATATTATCACCAAACCTGCATTACCAATTAAGTGGTAGCGTAAGTTACCTTTTGCATATTGCAAATAATAAGCAAAAGCAGCGATACATAAAAAGAGATTGCCAGCTGCATATAATCTTAAAATAGGTGCCGCTTGCTCTGACAAATGTAAATCACCCGTCCATGCTATTAATAAAGGTTTGGCTGTTGCCACCAGAGTGATTGCAGCAGAGCCTGCAATAATAGCAACCAATTGGGTTGATTGGCGATAAACTCTGATCATTTCATTATGTTTATTTTCGGCATATAACCTTGACATTCTCGGCATTATAGCGCTACTAATTGGCCCACTAATAACCATAATACCATTTGCAGCTAATACTGCTAAGGTAAAATACCCATAATTTTCTAGCGATAAAATACCTGATAATACTAATTTATCAGTTTGCGTAACAAATACCCAAACTGATGCAGTAAACGCGATGGTTAAGGAGAACTTTAATACTGACTTTACTGGCCGGAAAGACCAGCCAATTTTTTGATTCAAACTACTTTTGACAGGTAGCAACCCCTGAGTTTTAAAAGCTAAGCCAACAATTTCAATCAATGCAACTACAAATTGATGTATAAAAAACACTAATGGCGTAAAGCCCCAGTGCCACATACTAGCAAACACACCAACAAAACGCAGTGTGGCTATAACTGCATTAAAAACACTTAACCAGACTAATTTTTCAGAACCTGTTACTACACCACGGTATAAACCTGTCATCCAGCGCAAGGCGATGCTAATTGCCATTATTTGCACAGAAATTACAACTTCTTCTACTGGTAAATTTTCTAAATTTAACCATTGTGTGGCAATTAGCCGCGATGATAAAAATAGCACGCCACCGCCGATTAATGCAATACTAACAAAAATAATGGTTAAGGCGCGGTAGAGCTGCCTAAACACCAATGCAGAAACCGCACCACCTTGAAAACGCGCAGTTTCTCGGCCGATAGTGGGTGTCAACCCCAAATCAAGTACAGCAAACCACGCTTGCAGCATGGCAAAAAACCCGACTAAACCATAAGCTTCACTACCCATGTACTTAATATACTGTGGCAACAATGCAATACCGATAACAATGACATAAATTTGACTTACATAATTAGAGATGATATTTTTAGCTAGCACAAAAACAATAATTTCATTCAATATTCGGCATAAAGGAACCAACATTGTAAGTGGCCCCCTTTATGGATACCCTTCCATTTTCAACCCAGATTTTCGAATCTCGTAACCATATAATAATTTGCACAATCATGAGGATCTGCATATCAAGAACATCGTTATAATCTCTGTAATTTTCAGAGTGAAAAATAGACTGCATAATCACAGGGCCTGTATCAATACCAGCATTAACAAAATGTGCACTATTCCCCAGCAAAAGTGCACCATCATCTAGGGCTTGATCGATAGCCATTAATCCTTTGTACGCAGGTAACAAAGAAGGATGAAAATTGATAATCTTGTTTTTAAAAGATCTGATTAAATCACCTTTTAAAATAACATCACAATAAATAAATAAATAATCAACGCTCCTTTCATTCATCAATTTATATATATAGTCGGAACTCATAATGTTCTTTTTTTTAAATGTAGAATTATCAAGAAAAAAGCAATCTACTCCAATCGTACTGCAAATATTTTTCAGCTCAAGATCATTAATATTATCTGTCACAATACAATCTACATATTCAAGCAAGTGACTCTTATTTTCCTCACTATAAGAAAGAAATTTTTTTAACCTTGTGGCATTTCTGGAGACATAAAAGCAGATTTTCACAGCCCCACCCTCTCTTCGAAAAATTCAATAACTTCATGGCATAGTTTAACCACATCCTCCTCCGATATATCCTGATGCACTGGCAAATTTAAAATCTCATATGATATATCACATGATAAAGGATACTTTTCCAAATCAATTTCTTCAATCAACCTATAATACAGTGCAATTGTCGGCATACCTTTTTCCAAAAGAAAATAATACAACTTTTCTCTTAACCCTATTTTTACCCTTATTGGAAAAGTCTGGGGCATATCCATACTTGTTAGCTCATACATTACTTCTATATCATGACAAGTTGACAACAACTTAGCATATAATTTAAAATTCATCCTTCGAATATTTGAAATTTCATTTAAATCTGAATTGGAATAAATCTCTAGATCGGATAATTCTATTTTTTTATCACACTCAATTTTATCAAGCGGATGTGTTTCATTATTCACCTTTAACACACCTCCAGAATTCGTCGCCAAGTATTTATGCACTGAATAGAAACTAAAATCACCATAATTGCCAATAAGTTGACTTTCCACCCCTAAATGAAAGGCGTGCGCACAATCTTCAACCAAAATAATATCATTTTCATTGCAAAATCGCTTAATTTCACCCATATCTGTTCTGCAAAAACCAAAATAATGAACTACTAGTGCCACATTTATATTTCCAGAAAAAATTTTGGCTTTAAAATCATCCACATCTACCTCAAGACTCTCCCCTAATTTATAAAATTCAAACTCCGTATTGTAATCAAGAACAGGGTCAAACACCCCCGAGCCTTCTTTATCATTTCTTCCAATATAAGATGGTAATAGTATTGACACCTCTAAGCTTGAAGTAAGCGAACCTATTATATTGCCCCATGCCGTCCGAGCATCTTTAGTAAACTTCAGTCCCAGACTACAATTGTTATTGTTATAAGGTGATTTTCTAATCATTATCTCACTTCTTCTAACAAGTCTTTTTTTGCTAGTTTTATAAAATCATTTTTAAGGAGTCTTTGTATATCCCCCTTACTATTGAACATCAAAATATCTATTATAGACAGGCTTGCGTAAAATTCTTTCTTCCGAGATTGTTTATATGGTGTCAAATTTGATTTTAAAAATTTAATATCTATATTATTTGCATTATATTTATCTTCATCAAATATTTCATAACCAGAGCAAGGATTAATGTAATTGCTTGCATTTAGTTTTTTTGAAATTGACAATGCCCAATCGCCAGGACCTTCTATTTCTAGCCTATCAAAATCTATATCAGAAGCAACCTTATACTTCAAATCTATATCTAAATAATCACAAATAACTTTTGTAGATTCAATAGATAAAGACAAAAAAGAATCGAAGTCCTTCTGAAATATTTGATTTAACAGGTCTATTGTTTTCTCATAATGCGGGGCTTTTATCTTTTTGTAATATGTAAGCTGCCCTAGTATTTTATCTTTCCATTTTTCGGTATTATTTACAACAGCATCGCTAATTAATCCTTTCTGTTGAATTTTTTGGATAGGCACTGTTATATATTGAAATTCTTGATTTTCATCTGGATGTAAAATCCTATTTCTATTCATCCAGCTCCTTTTATTGTATTGCACTACATCAAAAAAAATAAACTCATCGCTATTGGCTATTAGTTGCCAATATCCAATATATGGAAATAAATATGGTTGCATTATGGCCAGTGTCATGTATTTTCCTTTAAAATATTAATTATGGTATTTTGCACCCCTTCTTCAAGTTCAGCATAAATAGGCAGGCAAAGTATCCTTTTAGAAATATCTCTTGATATTTGCATCTCTTGTTTTGACCTTATATAGTCTAAAGTATCAAGTGATGGATGAAAATATCTTCTTGGAAATATTTTATGCTCATTTAAAGATTTCTGAACTTTTAAAAGCTGACTTTCACTTTTGAAAACTACTGGAAAATAGCTATAATTTTTAGATGATTTTTTGTTTTGCTCTTGAAAAAAGGCCAGCCCCTCTAATTCTTTTTCATAAAGTTCTGAAATGACTCTTCTTTTTTCTTTTATCTCTTTTATATCATCAAGTACACATAATCCCATAGCAGCTTCAAACTCATTCATCTTTGCATTTGTACCAAGATATGGTATTGATTCTGAATTTTCAATACCAAAGTTTATGAGATATCTAGCTTTTTGCTCTAACTGATCATCATTTATAATTAAAGCGCCACCTTCTATAGTATGAAAAAGCTTAGTAGCATGAAAACTTAAGGTTGATATATCTCCATAGTTTAATACACTTTGCTCTTTATACTTCACATCAAAAGCATGGGCGGCATCATACACAACCTTTAGATTATATTTATTTGCAATTTTATTAATTTCTTCTACTTCGCATGCGTTTCCAAATACATGCACAGGAAGTATTGCCGATGTATCTGAAGTAATAAGATTCTCTATATTTTTTGGATTTAGATTAAATGTGTTTTTATCTATATCTGCAAATATTGGCAACAAGTTATTTGTCACAAGAGAGCTTGTGGTTGCGACAAAAGAAAAAGGCGTGGTTATCACAAAGCCTTTTAAATTAAGCGTCCTATATGCTATTTCTAACGCCACTGTTCCGTTTGAAACAAGGATAATATTTTTTACACCTAAATATTTTGCAAGTCTTTTTTCAAGTCGTTGCAATAATGGACCATTGTTAGTAAGCCAACCATTTTCATAAATTTCATCTACATACTTTTTGTATTTACTTTTATTCGGTAGGTATGTTTTTGTTACATTTATCATTTCATTCTGCTTTATATTTTTATAAATACCACCCAACAACCTTTAGGCAATAACAAAATTTTCATCTGACTTTCGAGAAAATTCACCTTTTAAGGTAATTAATTACCCTTTTCGTCACCCAGGCTAGCATGATCAATCATATTAATTAAGGGAATCTTTTACCAACTCAGTTAAATACTGCCCATAGCTATTTTTAGACAAGACTTTGGCTGTTCGCATCACTTGTTTGTTATTTAACCAGCCATTATTCCAAGCGATCTCTTCTAAACAAGCAATTTTATAACCCTGTCGCTTCTCAATGGTTTCTACAAACATTGCAGCCTCTAGGAGGCTTTCATGTGTGCCAGTATCTAACCAAGCAAAACCACGACCTAGTAACTCAACATTAAGATCTCCACGCTCCATATACATTTGATTAAGCGTTGTGATTTCTAGCTCACCACGATGCGAAGGTTTAACTTTTTTAGCCATTTCAACCACATCATTATCATAAAAATACAAACCTGTAACGGCAAAGTTGGACTGTGGCTTTTCAGGCTTCTCTTCAAGGCTAATTGCCTTTTGATTCTCATCGAATGCAACTACACCAAAACGCTCCGGATCTTTAACTTGGTAACCAAATACAGATGCACCACTCTTTCGACTGGCAGCACTCTTTAAAATAGGGGTAAAACCTTGCCCCCAAAATATATTATCACCAAGAATCAAGCAAACACTATCGCTACCAATAAACTCTTCACCAATAATGAATGCTTGCGCCAGTCCATCTGGGCTAGGCTGTATTTTATAAGTTAAATTAACGCCAAAGTCTGACCCATCGCCTAGCGTACGGATAAAACCCTCTTGATCTTCTGGAGTTGTAATAATCAAGATATCTTGTATGCCAGCTAGCATTAACACTGATAAAGGGTAATACACCATGGGTTTATCGTAAATAGGCATCAACTGTTTTGAAACACCCTTGGTAATAGGATAAAGGCGCGTACCTGAGCCGCCCGCCAGGATTATTCCTTTCATGATTTAACCACTCCTAACCTTTCACCCTGATAACTGCCATCTTTAACTCGATCACACCAAATGGTATTTTCTAAATACCACTCAACAGTTTTTTTAATGCCTGTTGCAAAAGTCTCGTCTGGTGTCCAGTTTAATTCATCTGCTATCTTAGTAGCATCAATGGCATATCTTACATCATGCCCAGCTCTGTCGCCCACATAGGCGATTAGTTGCTCATACTTATCAATGCCGTCAAGCTTGCTTGGCACTAGTTCGTCTAAGATGCTACAAACTGTTTTAACCACATCAATATTTTGCAGCTCATTATGTCCACCAATATTATAGGTTTCACTAATCTTGCCGGTTAATGCTACATGCAATAATGCTCTTGCATGATCATCAACATATAGCCAATCTCTTATTTGCTTGCCATTGCCATAAATTGGCAATTCTTTACCTTCTAAAGCATTAAGAATAATAAGCGGAATAAGCTTTTCAGGGAATTGATAAGGGCCATAATTATTGGAACAATTGGTAATCAGTGTTGGGAATTTAAAAGTACGTTGCCATGCGCGCACTAGATGATCAGAGCTAGCTTTGGCAGCGGAGTAAGGCGAGCTTGGCGCATAAGGCGTATCTTCAGTAAACAGATCATCTGTACCTTCAAGATCACCATAAACTTCATCAGTAGAGACATGGTGGAATTTAAAATTATCTTTCTTATCACCCTCTAAATTAGACCAATAAACTCTAGCTTCTTCAAGTAGCACATAAGTACCGACAATATTAGTTTGGATAAATTCACCAGGACCATCAATAGATCTATCTACATGCGATTCGGCTGCTAAGTGCATCACAATATCCGGCTGATGCTTATCAAACACGCGCTTAATCTCAGTTGCATCGCAAATGTCCACTTGTTCGAATGCGTATCTTGCGTCACTTCCAACTAAAGTTAGAGATTCTAAATTGCCTGCATAAGTGAGTTTGTCAACGTTAATAACACTATGCCCAGTGTTGTTAATAATATGACGAATAACGGCAGAGCCAATAAAGCCTGCACCGCCGGTGATTAACAATTTCATTTGGTTAAGGAACTAACATACCAGTCCATTGCCTCATCCATACCTTTGGATATCATGTACTTTGGCTGATAATCTAATAAAACTTGTGCTTTATTAATGTTCGCCTGTGAATGTCTAACATCTCCAGCTCTAAAATCTTGATAGATCGGCTCTTTCTTTTCTAACCCTTGCGTTCTTTGGATTAGTCTTTCTTCAATCATTTGGTAAAGCTTGTTTAGACTTGTTCTATCATTAAGAGCGACGTTATATACTTGATCAGTAGCTTCATCATTATCAGTAGTTGCTGCGAGAAGGTTCATCTGAACTGTATTGTCAATATAACAAAAGTCTCTACTAGTTTCGCCATCGCCATTAATAAACACATCTTCTTTATTTAAAATGGCTGCCACCCATTTTGGTATGACTGCCGCGTATGCGCCATTTGGGTCTTGTCTTTTACCAAAGATGTTGAAGTATCTTAATCCTATGGTTTTAAACCCATAGGTCTTTGCAAATACATTTGCGTAAAGCTCATTAACAACTTTAGTCACCGCATAAGGACTCAAAGGATTGCCAATCTTATCTTCTACTTTTGGAAGATCTGGATGATCGCCATAAGTAGAGCTTGATGCAGCATAGACAAATCTTTTTACATTAGCATCCTTACTGGCAACTAGCATGTTCAAGAAGCCATCAATATTTGCTCTATTAGTATTAATAGGATCTTCGATTGATCTAGGAACCGAGCCCAATGCTGCTTGGTGCAAAACATAATCAACACCATCGCACGCTTCTTTACAATCACCTAACTCTCTTATATCACCATTGATAAACTTAAAATTACCGCTCAAGTCTTTACCAGTAACTTTATTAGCGTCCTCTATTGCCTGATCAATATTATGCTGATGACCGGTATCGAAGTTATCTAGACCCACCACCTTTTGATTAAGGATTAACAGCTTCTCTAGTAAATTAGAGCCAATAAAACCCGCAACGCCAGTCACTAACCAGGTGCTTTGATTATTTTTTAAATGCTCTTGCAATTGTTCGTATTTAGTCATTTATAGCCTTCCATCTGATTCGTTAGCTTTAAGTAGGTATTTAATATCATACAATACGTGATTATCTTTGCCGTAGGCTCTAATTTGCTCTACAGTTAATGCTTTAAATTCATCATGTGCAACTGCTAGTAAAATTGCATCATATTTACCTTTTATCGGCTTATCAATTGGCTTAATGTTATATTCATGAACAGCTTCATCTTTACTAATCCATGGATCATATACATCTACATTGCAATTAAAGCCCTTAAATTCTTTAACTAGATCAACCACACGGGTATTACGAAGGTCAGGGCAGTTTTCTTTGAATGTCAAGCCCATGATTAACACATTTGAATCCACAACATGAATGCGCTTCTTGGTCATTAACTTTGATACCTGGTCTGCCACATAAGATCCCATGTTATCGTTCAGTCTACGACCTGCAAGAATCATTTCTGGATTGTAACCAACCTCAAGTGCTTTATGAGTTAAATAATATGGATCAACACCAATACAGTGTCCGCCTACTAAGCCTGGTCTAAATGGTAAAAAGTTCCATTTGGTGCCTGCTGCCTCTAATACCGATTCAGTATCAATATCTAATTTATTAAAGATAAGTGCAAGCTCATTAATAAGGGCAATGTTTACATCTCTTTGAGTGTTTTCAATAACCTTAGCAGCTTCAGCTACTTTGATACTACTGGCCTTGTGTGTGCCAGCAATAATAATCTCTTGATATAACTCGTCAACTTCAGTAGCAATCTCAGAAATTGATCCTGCCGTTACTTTTTTAATAGTAGTTACTCGATGCTCTTTATCTCCTGGATTAATACGCTCAGGTGAATAGCCACAGTAAAAATCTTTGTTAAATATCAAGCCAGACTGTTCTTCAAGAATTGGCACACAAACCTCTTCAGTAGCGCCTGGATAAACTGTTGATTCATAAATAACAATATCACCTTTTTTAAGAATGGAGCCTACTGCCTCACTAGATTTTTCTAAAGGGGTTAAATCAGGTCTTTTATGTTTATCAATTGGAGTTGGCACAGTGATAATAAAAATTTCACAATCTTTTACATCGTCAAGATTAGTTGTGTAACTTAGGTGAATTGCATTTTTAAGCTCTTCAAAGGTAGTTTCTAGGGTTGAATCAACACCATTTTTAAGATCATTAATTCTAGGCTGGTTAATATCAAAACCAACAACTGTACGTTTTTTACCGAACTCGACAGCAAGGGGGAGGCCTACGTAACCAAGACCGATTAAGGCTATTTTTTTATTACTCATAATTAGTTTTTTGAGATGATTTAAGAAATTTATTTAGGAATTAGTATTTTAAAGTGTTAAAAGGTATAAATGACGATAATGGCTACTATCGATAATTAAAGATGCGCAGGCTTAATCTCGCACTTAATTGTCATACATATGAAACACCGATCTTATCCGCTACCACCATTAACTTTTTATCCATGGTTAATAATTGCG
>Ga0233441_1001482_pt1 | contig 20219 bp, 16 predicted proteins | sample SI_123_September_4_FD_182781 | JGI IMG/M metagenome (GOLD analysis project Ga0233441, IMG submission 182781) | Seawater microbial communities from Saanich Inlet, British Columbia, Canada - SI_123_September2016_135_MG | ecosystem: Environmental > Aquatic > Marine > Inlet | place: Canada: British...
CGCTTAGTTCAGTTGGTTTAGAACACCTGCCTTACAAGCAGGGGGTCGGGGGTTCGAATCCCTCAGCGCCCACCCCCCCAAGCCCTTGGCCACTTCGGTGGCTGGGGGCTATTCTATTTTATAGAGGTCATTGCTATATAAGGCTTAGATGATTGTCTTCACCATCTAATGCATCTTGTTGAGCCTGTCGAACCATCTTGACCTAGGCTGAAAATCCATTGCCTATCCACATCTAAAGAACCTGCCAACTATGACAATCTATGCCATAGTATGACACAAATACCGTTCCGCAGGCTAAAATGGGCAGGCTTGATTTTATTTTGACTGAATGACTTTTTACAAATATTTATCCACTATCTTTTGATCAAACTCTTCTATGAGCGTAATAAAGTTAGCCGCCTGGGTTTCTGCTATTACGCGATTGTACCAATCATCTATATATGCGTACTCATTTGCATAGTCGTTTGGGCTCTTAGTCTCAAAGAGACGTGAATACACATGGCCTGTGTATGCTATGCCTACGCGAGTATCATTCAATGATGTACCTTGATCGCCAAAATAGTCTGCATCCCCTAATCCACCAGGGTCACCACCTCTACCGGGCATTGCCCCTGACTGCATTCCAAAAGCTTTTCTTATAAATAGTTCATAACGCATTCTTGGCATTTCTACCTCCATTTTGATTAATAATAGTAACTTGAAAAACTCTGAGGAAATTATAGGACGTATAGAAAAGGGCAAGGATATATATTCGTTAGGATAAAATGTTTTTCAGGCGAATATTCATGGTCCGATATGCCAAAATGCTTGAAGCCGATATTTCAATTATGGTTTTAGAAGGTCAGAACACGCTAATATGTTTTATTTGCTATACGATTTAGCCGTTTTGTGGGATTAACTACTTTAAGTTGCCATTAGGAAAGACCATAATAGCAGTTCCCTGCTTTTGTCTCGCAGCGCAATCTTCAATGGCTGGCCAACATTTAATAATTTTCCAAGCTATCACCCAAAATTGAAAACTACTCCACCCTTTTGTCAGAAAGAATGTCGTTAAATTGGCTTCCTGCCAGGCAGCTTTAATGTGAGGATGTTTCAGGATATTTTTATCTTTTGTTACAATGGCCCATTCACCCTCAACTTTTAAAGCATTTAGCCACTCGTCATCCGGAGTGCTATGATGAAATTTATCGGTGAGATGAACTACATTATGATTGTTTTTACACAAAAAATTAATAGCCATAGCAAGAGGCTTTGGAAGATTGTTGTCAAATAGAAAGTTCATGCTGCAAATTTCAATTCAAACTTTATTGCAGCTTCAACTTCTTCTTTTCTACATCCAAACCATTCTATAATGGCCTCAATGCTATCTTCAGCTCTGAAGGCAGCAAATAGAGTCTCAGTCGGTACACTAATAGAGTCAATAATTGGTTGACCAAAACACCTTTTTGGGTCCATTAGTACCAAATTATCCTTACCGTTGGGCCACCAGCGATTGATCAACTCATCATCCTCAAACTCAAATTCACCATGAAGGTAGGGCTTAAATATTTCGGCTACTGCATATTGCTCCTTCACAAGATCAAGAAGCTCAGGATCGTTGCTTTCAACCGCTACATCTGTAAGTATTGTTCTACCATCAGTCATGAATTTTCGTGTGCAAAAAGGGTGTTGAATCTTATATATGGAATGGACATTTTCCGCGGCTATCCTGATTGCACGTGTTGAAACCCCATGCTGCCGAAAAGCAGCTATAAATTTCAACTCTATTAAATCCAGAAAGCTAAGGAATATTCGTCCATCTATCCTTGTTAAATCACGATTAAAAATCGCGTTCATCTTTCTATCTGTACCTTGGTACCCATAACTATAACCACTCACATAACGTTTAATTTGAGCTGGCGTGAGCGAAAGGAGCTTTGCTGCAAAAGGCAAAGAGTATACCCCCTTACCTAGATATTTATTTTCTTGATTCATCTGATCACCTACACTCTTGGTATCCCACTATACAGAATAGTAATTTGAGCTTAATTTAATTGGCAAATGCAATATGGTTACCTCTAAAATCAATCTATAGCTTGACCCACAATCCCATCCGCCAGCTGAACCTGGGTGGTTTGAGCATCATTCAAACGTTCTATTAGTGAATCACAGACAGCCATGAGTTCATCCACTTTTGCTACGATACGGTGTTGTTCATTCAAAGGAGGTAATCCAAACTGAATACTTTCGCATTTTGTTTTATTCAAATATTTTATTGTGGTAGAGTTAGAAGAGTCGTCCAATGCCTTTGCATTAGCTCTGATAACGGTGCTCAAAAATACTGGTGACATCCCAGCTAAAACTATAAATGCATGAATTTGTTGATTTGCTACTACAGAAACTCTGCTAATTGCTGTCAGCCCAAACCTTCCAACACAACTCATCATTACGCTTCCTGCTGGTATTAGGCGGGCAGAATATCGGACTACTTCTTGAGGTGTGAGTCCAAATCCTCCACTGTTCACGTCAAGGCTCCAACCATCTATCGGAAAATCAGGTAAAGTTACCCATGGAATATTGCCAGTGAACGACTTTGGTTTATCACGGTTAGGTACTATGGATGGACATATCTCACCAATTCTTACTCCTACCCAATTAGGAGGTAGTGAAAATCGTAAATCGTAGGGTTTAATTTGTCCAGTTTTTTGATAAATTTTTTCTCTAACCAATCGAGCCTTCTCTTCGGCGATTTTCTCCAACAGTATATTGGCAGGCTCATCATTGGGGTCCTGGGAGACCAGTTTGCCCATAACGGCCAACTGGAGGATAGTCTTCTTGAGTTCATCAATGCTTCCTGATGTGGTGAAAAGAATGTCAAAGTTGTCCTCGATGCGCTGCCATGACGCGATAAAATCTGCATGATCCGTGGTATTGGTGAGGGTATCCAGCAGGGTTTTGACCAGTAGCTGATGGGTCTCAGAATTGTCGGTCTGCTCCTGCTCCAGAAGATCACAGAGCGTCATGAGTTCGTCGACCTTGGCTACGATTCGGTGTTGTTCCCTCGCTGGGGCAAGGCCGATTACCGCACTTGCTATTTGCTTTGAGGATAAATGATCTACAGTGGTGTATGCCTTGACACCTTGGAGTTCAAGAAGTCTTATCTGTAAACTGTCAGCAACAAATCTCTTAGGCATTGTAGCGTCAATAAAAATAAGTTTTGTGACTCGTTGGTTTAATAGTGCCTCCCGATTTGACCAAGGTGCAACGCGAAAATTTCCGTCCATGCTTATCAGATAGTCACCGTTCTCAACTAAGTAGTCTTGGTTAAATTCACCAGAATAGAATGTACCAGAAAATGGTTGTCCTACATCCCGAATCCGAATCAGCGGAAGACCATCACCCCTTTCGTTAAACATTGCAGATTTGAATGCGAAGCCAGCCAGGGGTGTTGCAATGTTTGATAGGCGTACAAACTCCCATGATGCAGGTAATTTGAACGGCTTTTCGACCTCGCTAATTTCGGGCAATGGCTTCTGCTTCCTAATCTTTCCTCCTTTAACTAATCGAGCTTTCTCGTCGGCAATCTTCTCCAATAATACACTCGCAGGTTCATCATTAGGGTCCTGGGGGACCAGTTTCCCACGAACCGCTAAATCAAGAATTAATTCACGCAACTTCTTAATCCCATACTGACTTCGACCATTAGATTTCTTACTACGACCTCTTCCACCAGAGGCTTTCTGAACCTTGGCAGTAGTCCAGGTCTCAATGTGATCTGTGATCAGGTTATCCATGCTCAAACAGAGTGATTGTTCATGAGGGCGTCAGAGAGGATCGACTTCAACTTGTCTCGTAATCCACTGATCTCTCGCTGCTGGTTAGAAAATTTTGCTAATAATTCTTCTGGATCATGATTAGCTGCCGCTTCTACATGTGGATTCTTAATGTCAAGGTTGTAATTCCGTTCCTTGATCTCATCAAAAGACACTTTCCAAGCTTGGTCTGTTTCAACCCTGGAAGCAAAACCATCTGATTCATCGCCCCACCAGTCGATCTCGGTCTTGAGCTCTTCAAAACGCATGGGTTTGGTCTTATTGTAACTCTTCACTCCTTCAGGGTAGGGATGCTCATAGTACCAAATGTGCTTGGTAGGCTTACCCTTGGTAAAAAAGAGCAGGTTGGTTTTAATACCAGTATAGGGGTTAAAAACACCATTAGGCAAACGAACAATCGTGTGCAGGTTACAATCATTCAACAACTTCTCTTTCAGTCGGGTTTTCATACCCTCGCCAAAGAAGAATCCATCGGGTAAAACAACCGCAGCACGTCCATCAGTTTTCAATAGCTTGATGATCAGCGCCATAAAGAGGTCCGCTGTCTCCCGTGTACGAAACGTTGCTGGAAAATTATTCTCGATACCATCCTCTTCCACGCCACCAAAAGGAGGATTGGTGATGATGCAATCTACCCGATCTACATTACCATAATCTTTATAGGGACGACTGAGTGTATTGTCGTGTCTGATACTGGTTGGGGTATCTATCCCATGCAGAATCATATTGGTCACACAGAGCATGTGGGGTAAGGACTTCTTCTCAACACCATTAATGGATTTTTGCAGGACTATCTCATCTTTGGGATTCTTTACGTACTCTGATCGTTTATGATCTATAGTACAACTCAGAAATCCACCTGTACCACAAGCAGGGTCCAGTACCTTCTCATTTAAACCAGGATTAACACGATTCACCATAAACTCGGTGACTGCCCTCGGTGTATAGAACTCACCGGCGTTTCCAGCGCTTTGTAGGTCTCTCAAGATTTGCTCATAAATGTCGCCAAAGGTGTGTCTATCGTCCTGAGCATTAAAATCTATCTCAGAAATCTTGTTGATCACCTGACGCATGAGCGTACCGGACTTCATATAGTTGTAGGCATCTTGAAATAAATCTCTGACAACCTTTGCTCGGTCTGCTGTGGGTCCGAATGTCGGTAATTTTTCTTTAAGAGTGGGGAAGAGCTCCTGGTTCACAAAATCTGCAAGAGTTTCACCTGTTATGCCTTCAGAATCAGATGCCCAGGACCGCCATCTCAAATGCCCTGGAATAGGTGAATGGTAATCATCTTCAAGCAATTCCAATTCAGTTTCGCGATCATCAAATATTTTCAGGAAAAACATCCAGACCAACTGGCTGATGCGCTGGGCATCTCCATCTACACCTACATCTTTACGCATTATGTCTTGAATTGATTTTATTACACCAGATACATTGGTCATGCAGATTGCTCCATAAAGATTGCCTTTTCAAGGTCTACTATAGCTGCGGTGTAATTATCCTTTCCACCAAAGACATTGTAGATGATTTCATAGGGGGTCCCAATATCACTAAAGGGTTCAAGTTTTAATACTTTTGGGTTTTCAAGAGTAGGGATTCCCTCATCAGCATATTTATCAAGTAATGCGGTCAAGACAGCTCTGGTTTGGTCACCATACTTTGTAAAATAGTTTCGTTTTTTGACGTTCTCAGCTCGCTCTTTGCGGGTAAGTGGTGGTTGGTCGTAAGCAATATGTCTGATGAGATCAAAAGTGTCGTAGTCTTTGCCCACTATCTCTTGCAGGTTCTCAATGATAACACCATGCTCATATAGTAGGTCTATGATGACTTGCTTCTTTGTGGATTCATTCCACTTGGTTAAGAAATCATCCAATGAGGTAAATTCAGACGTCACCTGTTTCTTGGTGAAGTCTTTATATGATTCTGTGATTAGTTCACCATCAGTATCATAATAACGGTGCAATTCACGAATTATATTCACATCGACTTTACTAACATACCGTTTCAAATACTTATAGATATGTTCTTCATCTTCTCCACCATCGTCTTCGTCATCATCTTCAGGGTCTGGTGGTTCAGGGTCATCATCTGGACCTGGCTCATAGATAACAACGGGATCACCATCAAACTCAGGGTCCTGGAATAGCTTTGTTGCGTTCTTGAAATCCAGAATTGTGAAGTAGTATTTATCGAAGGCTTCTTCGATACGAGTACCACGCCCTATGATCTGCTTAAAGCTGGTCATGGAGTTAATGTTTTTATCCAGGACAATCAGTTTACAGGTTTTAGCATCCACACCTGTACTCATTAGCTCTGATGTTGTGGCAATAACTGGAAACCTGGATTCCGAATCAATAAAGTTGTCCAACTCCGCTTTTCCTTCAGGACTATCACCGGTGATACGCATAACATACTTGGGATTCTTTTTTGCAAGGTCGCCTGCAGCATTCACTATAGCTACGCGCATCCGTTCGGCATGATCAATGTCGTCACAAAAAATGATGGTTTTAGCAAAGGGATCAGTTGCAAGAAGAAGTCGCATCACGCGGTTGGCTACCAGTCGAGTACGTTGATTAAGAACCAGAATGCGGTCCATGTCCCTCTGGTTATACTCACGCTGCTCTAATTCCATCCCGAGATCATCTTTCATCCCAGGAGGAGGAGTCCAGCCGTCTACATCTTTATCAATATCAATCCGGACTACTTTAAAGGGAGCGAGGAAGCCATCAGCTACACCCTGCTTCAGGCTATAGGAGTATACAGGGTCTCCGAAGTAGGTCAGGTTTGAGACGTACTTAGTTTCTTTCGGCGTGGCTGTCATACCAAGCTGGATGGCTCCATCGAAGTATTCCAGAATCTCTCGCCATGTTGAGTCATCAGCAGCACTACCACGGTGGCACTCATCGATGATGATCAGATCGAAGAAATCTCTGGATACATTTTTGAATATTTTGTCTTCTTCATCAGGACCTGTGATAGCCTGGTAGAGTCCAAGGTAGATTTCATAGGAAGGGTCAATCGTGCGATTCTTGATTTTGGTCATGACAGAGCCAAAGGGCTTGAAGTCATTGACCAGGGTCTGATCTGCAAGGATATTTCTATCCACTAAAAATAAAGTGCGTTTAACCCTTTTAGCTTTCCATAGTCGCCATATGATCTGAAAAGTGGTATAGGTTTTACCTGTCCCAGTAGCCATGACGAGGAGGATGCGCTGTTGCTTTTCTGCAATGGCTTCCATCACCCGGTTGATGGCTTCGGTTTGATAATAACGTGGTTCTTTGCCTGAGCCATCGGTGTGATACGGTTGTACGATTAATCCTTCTGACTCGTCTGCTATTCCACGGTGTTTCTTATAGCGTTCCCATAGAATATTAGGAGGAGGGAACTGATTTAAAGGAAACTCAGTTTCTGTTTCCTCGTTTTCAGTAGCTGCATCGTTGTGAGAGGCAAAGGCATCACCATTTGAACTAAAAGCTGTGGGTACATCTAATATATCAGTATAGCCGAGAGCTTGTTGCATGCCATGACTGACTGTGTGATTATTATCTTTAGCTTCGACGACTGCTACCGGAACACCTGGTTCCTGATAGAGAACATAATCTGCGAATTTCTTCTTTTTTTTGTTTCTGGAAGACATTTCCCCACGGACTATAATTGGTCCAGGGGTAAGTGTTACCTCGCGTCGTATCTGGGTCAGCTGATTCCAGCCAGCTTCTTTGATAGCTGGTGTGATATAGAGATCACAAATATCACTTTCGCTGAGTTTTTTCTTATCAATATCAGTCAAAGTATTCCCCACCTATTTAAAAGCTTGAATTTAGTGGGAAGATATTGATTGACAAGGAATGACCTGCCAATTTTGTCAAGTGGAAGTGTGATTTTTGATTATTGACGAAGGTAAATAATTGTGCACTAAGTAGATTTTAATTTATTTATGATAATAATTCCATTACGATTAATGCTAAAGACCAGTGGAGCCACCGGATAACGTTATTTAATAATCATAATTCATCATAATCATTTTGTTAGCTCATGGAGTGTTACAAGACGACCCCAGGAAGGGTGTGATGTTGAAATGCAACCCAGTAAAATATTATTCTGTTCTATCCTTTGCTTCTTCAATAATGAACTCCAGTATCTCACGATGCATTTGTGTCAATAGACGAACGGGTTTCAAGTCATAATTTTCCAGGAGAGTGCGGTTTAGGATCTGCTTCTCATTGGCAATAATACTTGGATCTCGACGAAGACTTAACGACCTGATTTGTGCGGCAATTTCCATCAAAGCAGCGGTAGAATATGAAGCATAAAGCTCAGCGGTTTTGAAATATAGAGGGAAATTATTAATGGCTATTCGTGGATATTGACGAAGTTGTTCCATTACTCTAGCATGCAACCAATAGCAGTTGGCAAGTTTTTGTTTGAACAAACCCGGTCGCAAAACACGCAAAGGTTTTGCAATAAAAAATCCTTTCGGGGATTTGTATGAATGTGTGTGAAAAATGACACCGTATGAACCGTTTGTCTCAATATCCTTGAATACTGCAGAAGGTGATACATTTGTCTGAATGGTGGATATGATAGTCCTATTTAAATTCATATATCCAAGTGTTAATGAATCTCCTTTTTTACATTTGGGCATTGCCTTCATACCTGAACTTCCAAAGAACTTTGAAGTGATGTTGTTTTTGTCTAATAATACATCATCACGATCCACTAAAGCGTCGAGTATATTTTTCCTATACCGCATATACTTTTTACGAACGCTTCCATAGTTCTGGTTGAAGTTTCGTGCTGTTTCATTTGCCCTGATAAACTTGATGAAATTGAAAAAGACCTCAGTGTCTTTAGCATATTTCTGCGGAGTAAATTTACCGCCACATTTTTTACATTTCAATCTGTGGTCACCTAATTCAATAACTCCAAAGTGATCACAATATATGCACCAAATTAGGTTTCGGTTTGATTCTGAGTATCTCCTATTCACGATAGCATAAGGTAATATTGGTCCGAAATGTAACTATTGAATTTTAATTAAATCAAGTAAATGTATGTTAATTAAAGTTTTGAGTTATGCACAGTATGATAGAGTTAATCTTGTCGCTAAGTGTATGATTATACTGATCGTTATTCTACTCCGCTTTCCACGATATATCTTGAGCCATTAACGAAAGGATGATTGTATGGACACAAAAAGTTATCTCACGCGCGGACAATTAATGGCGGCAACAAATGTGAAACACTACACCATTAGCTACCTAACCCTCACTAATAAGCTTCCACGAATCCGGAAGGCTTCAGGGAAAGGGTCGTTAAATCTATACGATCCCTCTTGTATCCAAATCTTGGAGAATTACAAAATGGACCAAGCATGGAGGGAAAATGATGAAAGAAAGTAAATCCCCTTCACAAATCTGGTTCACATTGAGAGAAGCATCCCTATATCTTAGAATCTCTCCACGTTCCATACACAGAGCAATGGCGAGAGGCAAGCTGCGGAGAAACAAAGTTGAAGGTAGATATTTATTTAGGAGAAATTGGCTTGAACAGTATGCCTGCAATTTTGGGACACGTCTATCTAGAGCTCAACGAAAAGAGATTCAGGGGCTAATTGATTGAGGTAAGTATGATTAATTCATATTTCATTATATCCCGAATGATTTTTGAATCAGCAATTTGGAGACATGATCCTCATGTATTGAAGTTGTTTATTTACTTGGTGGGTAATGCACGGCACAGCAAAACTCCTAAAAAGTATCCGCATGTAACAATTCAGAGAGGCGAGCTGGTGACCAGTCTTGAAGAATTGGTCGAAGAAAATGAATTTCTAGAAAAGGGTAGATTGAAGAAATGGTCCCGTCAGAGAGCAGGTCGTTTGCTTAAAAAACTCAGTGATGAGGGATATATAGATTGCATACCGGACACTTATGGAACACACATAAAAGTAATAAACTATAATACTTATCAAGACCCAAATGCATACAAAGTGGACACATCTGGAATGGGTGTGGAACCGATGGGGAATGACCCTGGAAAGGGTGCGGAAACAAACAAGAAAGTAAACAATGGGAATAATGAAAAAAATGGTGAGGAGCTCATCCGCTTCACCAAACCTTCAGTAGAGGAAGTTATGTCGTACATGATGAACCCAACAATAAAGAAAAACTTATCTCAGGAGGATGCAAAACTCCAGGCAGACAAATTTATTAATTATTACGAATCAAAGGGATGGATGATTGGCAATAGTAAAATGAAGGATTGGCAGGCATCGGTAAGGAATTGGGTGTTAAATGTAAAGCCTGATGAATTAGTTCCTGATTCGCAAACAATTTATCAGGGTCAGAAATATATGCACTTTTGCGATGACTGTTATGGGTCGTATTCGGCTCCTGATGGAATATGTCCGGGGTGCGGGAAAATAGGGGTGAAAGCGTGATTTGTTCAAATGAATTACATCCTGATGACTTTTTCATAGGACATAAATTAATCACTCCCAATACAGTTGATCTCATAACAGCCGATCCACCGTATGGTGTTCTCAAAACCGTTGATTGGGATGTTTCGTTAGATTGGGAATTAACAGAGAAGGTGTTTGCTGATCTACTGGCACCAACAGGTCAAGTCATAATCTTCAGCAATCTAAAGTTAATGCTTGAAATCTTGAACACATTTGGGCAATACCTGGAGTTAAAACACCTGCATATAGCTTACCGAAGTTCTGCTTTACCTAGCTCACAGTATACCCCGATACCGAACGCTGATTTTATTTTAATTATTAAGAAAGTAGGAGTCAAAGCCAGTCAGCTTGTTTTTAATCCAAGAGAAACTCTGAACAGGGGTAAACCCTACAAAAAGCGAAATTATCAACGGGAGGTTTCTATTCGTCAGGAGAGAAAGCCGGAGTTTGATGTGAACGCAACAGGCTCCAGATATATATCTCAGATTATTAAATCAACCAGCAAGCCCAACATGAGTAAAGAGGAAAGAACCAAGCATCCCACGCAGAAAAGTTTGATTTTGATGCGTGAATTGCTCCGTGTCTATTCAAATTCTGGTCAGTTGATTGTTTCACCTTTTGCAGGCTCAGGTACGGATCTGATTGCGGCTGAAATGGAAGGTCGCAGATGTATCGGCTATGAGCTGAACCAGGACTATTACGAAGAAGCTGTCGCTAGAATCGCTCAGTACCACTCCCAGGGTGATCTCTTCAGGAATGATGCATCATGATATGGGTTCAGCTTTTGAATCAGTTCTTGTCCAAATATGGGATTCGTAGAAGAAGAATAAGAATTTACTTGACTGCGGAGCATTTGGCAGGCTACACTGCGGAAGATGGATAACATGTTGTTCGGGCAGGACTTATAAGAGATACAATTTATGGCAGGATTAGCAATAATCGGTAAACAGTACAAGGCAAGAATCCACATGCCTAAAGGTCATAGACCTATGGAAATCAAAATTCCACTATTGACTGATGATGAGAAGTTAGCCCGGAAACGCCGAATGGATGTGGAACGTAGAGAAGATGATCTTAAAGCTGGGTTGAAAGTTGAATTTCCATGGCAGAATGATGAGGGAAAACTAAAGCTCATTCAGTTGACTCTAGAAGATGCTAAAGATCTGTACAAAAATTCGCGTAAAGCGGAGGGATTGAGTAAGAGTGCTTTGGGAATATTCACAGATGCTGCAAATGATTTAATGGATCTACTGGGCAAGAATTTTCCAGTTTCACAGATCGGTATCAAGGAAATAGACCTCTATAAATCGAAGAGAAAAGAAAAATATACCAAGCACACCATCCAGATACGCCTCCGAAACTTTAAAACCTTTTTTTCATTCTTGAAGGATAGGGGAAAGATAGACAAAGTACCCAGGATCGAATTACTAAAGATTGGGAAATCGAAGCCATTGTACCTGAGTAATGATGTGTTTGAAAGTATCTGTAAAAAGGTGGATGATGAGTTTATAAAAAAAGTGTTTTGGTTTTATCGTGAAACAGGGTGCCGTCTCCGTGAACCCATCGAGGGGACGTTGGAGGGTGATTTTCTGGTGACCAATCCAGAGACCTGCAAGACCAGAAGAAGCCACGAGATCTTCTTAACCCCTGAGCTTAAGGCTGTCTTAATGGAGATACAGGCGAAAAGTCATAGTAAGAACCTGGTTGAGACTGATAAGCAAAACCCAATAAGAAGTACCCATGAAGCCCAGCATTATTCTAAATGTTTCAGACAGGCTATGGAAGATGCTAAGTTGTCTGGATACAAATTCCAGAACCTGCGTGACACCTGTGCAGTTAGACACTACCTGAAGACCCGAGATATATACGCTGTTAAGACTTTGCTCTCCCACGCAAGTGTGGTGATGACCGAGAAATATGCTAATTTTGAGATCAGAAGACTGGAACAAGACTTTCCTGATCTGGTCCAGGAAAATATGCTCAGACCCATCCATCCAACGCAGGTCGCAAGTAGTTATAAAATAGTTAATTAGCTCACATCGTAATCCCTAGCAGGCTACATTCTGCAGGCTAACAATCCCACAACCCCTATTAAACCCTTATACAGCAAGACTTTTACAATGTGAGCTCCTGCTTACTAAGCAGGGGTTGAAGGGCTAAAAATTAATAAAAATCATATAACATGGGATGCTAGTTTATACTCTAGCTCTATCCATAAGAGTTGTATAATCATAATTGCATATTATTTGTCTAAACATTTCAAACAAGAGTGCTTCATCTTCTGAAGGTGCTACATACTCCTCTTCTCCTTCAGCCTTCTCGTACTCCCTCTGATAAGCTTCAACTCTTTTATTCGATTCGTTGATAGCCTCTATCTCACCTTTATTTTTTACATCCCAATTATACTTTTCCTCGTCATAAGCCATTTGGGAGCTTTCTTCTTCGCTGTCAGGATAAGCAACATTGATCATTGTTGTCAGATCATGAAGGCATTCATTCTGAGCATCAAGATGCTTATCTTTTCTATCCCATTTTATGAGTTTTGGTTTGTTGTCATGAAAGACCCGTCTATCAGTTAAATATATTTCAATCAAATCCTTAAAGGATCTGAAATACCTTTGACGCTTTAAAAATGGCATTTCAGTGAGTGTTTGTAGCTGCATTAGTTGAAACATAGAATTAATTGCCCACTGCGCCTTATATGGATACATAGCCCCTCCGGTTTTGGTTATTGGTTTTAAGCTAAGTGGTCCTTGATCAGTATTGAAGTAAATACCCCCATTTAATATTGTTGCAGTGGACTTCCTCTCAAACGATCTTCCATTTTGACATAGGAATCAATTTCGCCTGGATATGAGTCAAGCCCCCCAGGCAAGGGGGACACCCTCCCTCAACTATTCAATATGCTAAGTCTACACCAAATATGAGATTTGGAAGTTGTTATTCTTCTTCTCCCTAAATTCATATTCAAAATCCAAAGTTGGATGCAATCAGTTTGCTGTTAACTTCCAGAACAATACGTGATAAAAAATGGTCAGTAAAAATCGGGGTGGATTTATTGAGAACTAATGTCTGGATATTAATAAGCATTTTCAATGTCTGTATTTGCTTTGCTCAAGAAGGCATGGATCTGCGAGTGGGAGATTCAGCCCCGACTTTTTTTCTAAGATCTTTAGAAGGAGAAAACTTTTTCCTTAGTAAAGAGATCAATGGCGAAAGCCCAATTATCCTCTCTTTTTATGCCACATGGTGTATCCCTTGTCGTAAGGAGATTCCAGCACTTGAAGAAATCATGACAGACCCTTCGATTGAAAATGTACGTTTGTACTATGTGAATGTAGGTGGATTGATTGGTGCTGATGAAGATGGTGATCTGGTAAAACAAAGGGAAGAAGCCGACAAGGTTCGGCATCATAAGGAGCATTTCAAAATGACACACCCGATTCTCATGGACCGCTACGCACTAACTGCTCAGAAGTACGGGGCTGATTCATTGCCAGCCCTAGTCGTAGTAGATGGTAATGGAAATATTAGATACCAACATTGGGGCTTTGAAGCAGGTGACGAGAAAAAACTGCTAAAAATATTGAAAACTTTATAGGTAAAAAAAAAGAATATAGGATGGAACCAAGAAATATATTCTATAAAAGCAACACATCTTTAGTTCGATGGATCCCCCTGGGTCTTTTCATTTACGGATTATTTATTCAGTCTTGTGAAGATCCAGCCATCACAAATCCAGCAGACCCAAACTATGATTTGTCTGCCCCGACTCTCCTTTCAGCAGAAGCTATTACAGATACATCAATCAAGTTGATCTGGAACAACAACGAAGAGCATACCAGAGAATTTGTGATTAAACGCAAAGTTGGTTCATATTTATATGTCGTAATAGGCACTATATCAAAAGATTTACGAACATTCGTAGATAGTACATGCTTCTTGGGCATAGAATATAACTACGTGGTTCAGAGCAAGGTGGAATCAAATCTATCTGCAAGCTCAAACTCAAAATCTGAAGCAACCACATTTTCAGCACCATCCCAATTCTCAGCTCTGCAGTTATCGGAGACTTCCATTCAGCTCAGTTGGCAAGACAACTGTGACTACGAAGATGGATACAATATTGAAAGAGATTCCGGGTCAGGATATGAATTGTTGCTTGTACTTGGTGCGAATATCCGCACTGTTGTTGATACTGGACTAGTTTACGGAATAGATTACCTTTACCGAGTTAGGGCATTTACCCGTAGTAATGTATCAAACTGGGTACCTAGCACGGAAATAAGTATCATTTTTCCTCCTGCTACAAACCTTGTCGCAATAGCGCTAGATGATTCCCGTATACAACTAAATTGGAATGACAATTCACATAACGAAGAGGGGTTCAGAATTGAACGGGATCAAGGCTCTGGATTTATCCATGTAGCGGACTTGAGTGAAGATGTTATCAGCTATGTAGATATTGAATTGGAATATGGTCCTACTTATATCTACAGAGTTGTAGGCTACAAGGGGGAATATAAATCAAACTGGGCGACCGGGAATCCAATAAATACCATATTTCCTGAACCATCAAATCTTCTCACAACTGTCATTAATGATGCAAGAATAGAACTCAGCTGGGAGGATAATTGCAGTTTTGAAAATGGGTATAAAGTTGAACGTGATTCTGGTTCTGGATATAGCCAAATCGCTATGCTCGCTGGCAGCGTCATCAGCTATACAGATATAGATTTGGATTATGGCCTGAGTTACACATATAGGCTTAAAGCTTTTACTAATATAAATGAGAGCTTTTATAGTAATGAATCTCTCACAGAATTAATAATATCATCGCCAACAAACCTTGTAGCACAAGTATATGAAAATGATTCAGTAGTTCTTGAGTGGGTAGATAACTGTACTTTTGAGGAAGGTTATCTTGTGGAGCGGAAAGTTGAAAATAATTCATTCGATGCCATTGCATCATTGGACGCAAATATAATGAGTTATGAGGATACAGACTTTAGTATGGATGTTATTTATACATATCGTGTGTTTGCATTTACTGATGAAAACGTATCTCACTTTTCTAGTGAAGCTATCGCCTGGGCATCCTCCTTACCCCAGTTATGGGAGGAGACGTGGAAAGTCACAAGCACTACAAATGGATCGAGCAACAATGAATTAAGTCTCCACGAGACGATAAATTTTTCAGAGGTGAGATTTGATGGGTCTGAAGCTTTTGGCAATGTAATGCTAGTATCACTTGCTCACGGAAGCATGATGGGCTCATTTGCATACAATCCAACTGGACAAACCTTGGAATTACTTTTGCAGGAAGGAACAGTCCGATGGTCCTACAACAATGTGTCTATAAGTGATACTCAACTAAGCTTCTCAAGCTCTTCCTATGATTATGTTATGACTGAACAGGAGGAAATAACTGATTATGATTTCATACTCTGGGAGGAGACCTGGAAAGTCACGGGCACTACAAATGGATCGAGCAACAATGAGTTAAGTCTCCACGAGACATTAAGTTTTTCAGAAGTGAGTTTTGATGGGTCTGAAGCTAGTGGTAGCATAACATTGATGTCAATCACTCATGGAACTATGATGGGCTCATTTGCATACAATCCAACTGGACAAACCTTGGAGTTACATTTGCAGGAAGGAACAGTCCGATGGTCCTACAACAATGTGTCTATAAGTGATACTCAACTAAGCTTCTCAAGTTCTTCCTATGATTATGTACTGACTGAACAAAGTAGCACCTTTGTGGTGGATATAGACGGCAATGTCTATCAAACTAAAATTATTGGTGACCAAGAGTGGATGCTAGAAAATCTTAGAGTGACACACTACCGTGATGGAACAACGATACCAAATTTAACAGATCCTTCTGAATGGATAGCTACTTCTAGTGGTGCATACAGCTATTATGATAATATCGAAGATAATGCTGATACTTATGGTGCTCTGTATAATTGGTATGCTGTAGGGAATCCGAGCAACATTGCCCCTGAGGGTTGGCATATTCCTACAGCTGGGGAATGGCAGGAGTTGTTTGCTTTTGTTGGTGGTTCCGAAATTGCAGGTGGAAAATTAAAAGAAGTGGGTACCCTGCACTGGATAAGTCCAAATACGGATGCTACGGATGAGTACGGCTTTACGGCTTTGCCAAGTGGAGAAAGACCTTGGAGTAATGGCAGTTTCCAACGGATGGGTGAAGTAGTCTTTTTTTGGTCAGGGACGTCAAATGGAGCATATGGTTCAGGGGTTGCACTTAGCTACTTCACAGCTGGGGCGGGGGCAAATGATTGGTGGAAGGAAAACGGATATTCCGTTCGCTGTATTAAAGATTGATCCCGAATTATAGATGCACACAACATTTTCAAAAATATCTTATTAAGGCAACCTGATGAAAAACCGCCTCAAAATTATAATCCTATTTTCAATTTCATTAATTGTTACTGTCAGTTCTTGGGCACAAGAGCATGTTGCTATACTCAAATTTGAAGGTAGTGGAATGAGTTCCACAGATGCTGCAAATATAACAGATCGGTTTTCCTATGAATTGTCCAAAACCAACAAGTTCATTCTTATCGAACGGGAGCTTCTTGATGAAATAATAGAGGAACAAAAAAAATCTCTAAGCGGTTGCATTGCAGATGAATGTGCGGTTGAGGTTGGACGATTATCAGGTGCTAGAATGGTTATTGCCGGGAAAGTATCCAAAACATTTGATCTTTACTCAATTTCAGCCAGACTAATTGATGTAGAAACCGGCGAAATTGTTACTCAGGTTCTTGTGCCTGATGAAGAAGATGTGCAGGTATTCATGTCTCAAGGGGTCAAAAACGCTGCTCTGAAACTTGCTGCAGAAGGCTCACAATCCAATGTTGATACTAATGAAGGTTCAGAGCGAGTTATCAGTGCAGAAAAAGGAACGGTTGTCTTCAAACTTGGTGAAGCGGATGCAGGTATCTTTGTAGATGGCAAATATTCCAGCCAGGCATCTGGAAAAACGGTAACTCTGCAACTAAATGAGGGTGCCCACGATATAAAATTTGTGGTGGCAGGTCAGCGTGATTGGGTAAAGCAAATCAATATTCTGGCAGGTGAAACGCTCAACTATGGCGTACAATTTGTTGCTGGTTCTGGGAGTATTACAGCCGTGGAAGTAGGTGCAGTTGTTGTCAGGTCAACTCCTGAGAATGCCATGGTTTTCATTGATGGAGTCGAGCAGGGATTGACCCCTCAGCAAGTGACAAAAATGGGGGTGGGAGCTCACCGTATACGTGTAGAAAAACCTCTCTATCATACCTACATCGAGGAAGTGGCTGTTGTCGCTGATGGGGTTAATCAGGTACAGGCAAACCTTCAACCGAAATTTGGGAAGCTATCAATTACCAGTGACCCCCCTGGTGCAGCGGTTTATCTAAATAATCAACTAAAGGGCAAAACACCCCTTGAAATCGCTCAGTTAGCTTCGGGTGATTATTCAATCAAGCTCACTAAAGAACTATACCATCCCTATGAAGAAAAGTTTACAGTAACTGATGGAAGTGACAGCAGACGACCTATCACACTTTCACCTGCCTTTGGTACCCTCTCTGTAGAATCTACCCCGACTGGTACTGAGGTTTATCTTGATGGACAATTAAAAGGCGTAAGTCCAATAACTGTATTTGACCTTCCTTCCGGAGAGTACAGGTTGTCAGTCCAAATGTCACTGCACGAGACGTTGGAAACAGAAGTGATGATTGCAGATGGTAGAATCAACCAACAGAGTATTGTCCTCGCACCGCGATTTGGAACATTGAATATTACAGGGAGCCCTAAAGGAGCGGTTGTCAGAGGGAACGGGAAAAGAATAGGGATGCTTCCATTAATTAATCATCATATTGGAACGGGTTCGGTTGAGATTTCTATTGACCAAAATAATTATCATAGTTCATCCCAGTTTATACAAGTTGAAACAGAGGGTTTTTATCCTTTAAATATTGATCTTGTTCCTCATACTGGAACAGTTCTGGCGTTCACAGAACCACCAGACGCATTAGTGGTTTTAGATAAACAAAACGTGGGTCCTAGCCCTCAAATCATCAAAGATGTTCGTGTTGGTTCACATATACTAGAGTTGATTCATCCTAATTTTTTGCCAATCACCAAAAAGTTTGAATTGTCGCTCGATGAGAGGAAGGAGTTTAATTTCAATTTGATAACCTATGAGGGTAGCATTCAGCAGGAAATTGATAAATACGCATTGAGACGCAACATAAGCCTCGGAGCAAGCTTAGGGTTTATAGCACTATCGACAACCTTAAAGATGAAGTCAATCTCTACCTATTCGGATTATGAAGCTGCCACCGACCCTGCAGAAATAATTGAGTTCTATGATCAAACTGTTCAGATGAATACACTTTCAGAATTAAGTTTCGGTTTATCACTGGCATTCCTAACACCTGTTGTCCACTTTCACTTGAGAGTAGACGAATTAAAACAACGTTTATCCAATCGGTAATTTTAAAATGAAATACTCATTTGGGATTGGGAGCATAGTAGCAATTATTGGTTTTGGAATCTTTGCTTGTGAAGATCCGGCCATTACTAATCCAAATGATCCAAGGTATGAAATATCTCCGCCAACTTCACTTGATATAATTCCACTATCAAATACATCAATAGAGCTGAGTTGGATGGATAATGAAGAACATGAATCGGGGTTCTTAATTGAGAGGCATGTTGGGGACGAATTTGTAGAGGTAGGTAGGGTAGGTCCAAACACTACATCTTATATAGATACAGGTTTAACATACCGAGCGAGATATTATTATAGAGTTGCGGTATTTGTTGAAAATAAAATCTCCTCATATACGAGGATTCGGAACACAATATCGTGCTTGGACTGTGTTTTGGATTATGATGGAAACGAGTATGACACTATTCAATTTGGAAACCAAATTTGGATGGTTCAGAACCTCAAAGTGACTCACTATAGAAATGGTGAGCAAATTGCTCTCAAAACTACCTCCGAAGAATGGTTGGACACTAGAGAGGGATCTTACTGTTATTATGGTGGGGACATCGCACACTTGCAGGTCTATGGAGGACTTTATAATTGGTATGCAATAAACGATCAGAACGTCTTAGCTCCTCGTGGGTGGAGAGTACCAACTGATGCTGATTGGAAGGAGCTCGAGAGAACCTTAGGTATTAGTGAGGGAGATCTAGATGATTATGGTTGGCGTGGTGATATCGAAGGTTCAGCACTGGCTGGGAGAATTGATCTCTGGAGTAATGGAGTCTTGAAAGATGCATCCGGCTTTGGCGAGTCAGGGTTCAAAGCACTCCCTGGCGGAATAAGGCATAGAAGTGGGGTGTACCAATACTCATCTATTTCAGCGTACTTTTGGACAGCGACCATGGATGACACGGATCTTAATTATCCTTGGCAAAGAAGTCTATCCTCGAGCGAAACTGGTATAAGTAGAGGAAAGGAAAATAGAAATCTTGGTTTCTCAGTTCGCTGCATAAAAGAGTAACCGATCCGTTTGGGAAGGACAATTCGTAGCCGGTTTGATTAAACAATGAATAGCATGAACATTGTCGTGAAGACAAATAACTTCTGTGAATTGAGCGAAATTGTTGCTGATCAACAGGTTTGAATAGCTAGATGGTTCCTACTGTCATTACTTACATACCAGAAACCAAACTTGTCAAGAAGGTTCCTGTTTTAGTTTTTCGTACTATGTGCAATCTACTAGGCAGGTCACACTTGGGCAGGCTACCATTTTTCAAAGCATAGCCTAAGCACAATAATAACAGATAGATGTAATTCATCATATGCTTTCTTACAAGCAGGGGGTCGGGGGTTCGAATCCCTCAGCGCCCACCACACTCGATACTTCAAACGATTACCTCGATTGAAGTTCCAGCTCAGGATGCTGAAGTATCGA
>Ga0233441_1001487_pt1 | contig 20170 bp, 8 predicted proteins | sample SI_123_September_4_FD_182781 | JGI IMG/M metagenome (GOLD analysis project Ga0233441, IMG submission 182781) | Seawater microbial communities from Saanich Inlet, British Columbia, Canada - SI_123_September2016_135_MG | ecosystem: Environmental > Aquatic > Marine > Inlet | place: Canada: British...
CAGACAGGTGGTGGGAAAAATTAGGTAAGAAGCCTAAAGTAGGATGAACTTATGAAAAATTTAGAAACGCTAATACAGGAATATGAATCAACTGGCTATAAGAAATATTCTCCAGCAGAACCTGACCATGATTTAAAACGTGTAAGTACATTTACAGAGCGAATAATGGAAGAGTGTGAACTCATGATACGCCGTATAGATCATGTATTTGAGTCAGCGAAGGAGACTCTTGAGATTTCGTTTGATAAGAAGGAAATGGAACCCGAAGTGTATTTCACTTTGAGTGAGATCAGGCTTCAAAACTATTTGAAATTAATTAGCAAAGTGGAGGCCAGACGAGATACACAATTGGCAGACAGGTGGGGATTATGAATAATAACGAAATGATAAATTCTATGGACATGGGTACGCGATTGACTCCAACCCAGAAGCGGGAATTGGAGGATTTGGGATGAATATGAAATCACCTCCAAAACTAGCCAACGTATCTGGAGAGGAAAGTTTACCTGAAGAAATGGCGATTAAGTTTGCTGCTTCAACCAGATTAGGGTCACATATGAATGCAACGGGGTTGGACAAAATCATATTGCGGACAAGTGAATTTGGCGTCCGTAAAAATGCAGACCTAGATGTCGTTCGAAGCACAGTTGATAATGTTACTGGGGAGGAATTATACCCTGGTGTACTGTGGCGTAATGGCTTCACCCCTGTCAAGGGTAGGAAAGCTTATAATAATAACCATCCTGGAATTAGTATTACCATAACTCCTGGAAGGTTGAAAATTGAGTTCAATCCGAACGTAATTATTTTTGGGGACAATCTCCGAACCGTTAATTATGATCAATTTTTAGAAAGTATTGACATTGTTGACGACAGTCTAAATCAAGTTGGAATCAGTACAATCATCGAAAACTGTAAACTGTCACGAGTTGACCTCTGCCGAGATATTGAAGTTGACCATAGTTATGAACTGTATCAACAAACATTTCAGATGGTTAGCCCTAAGTATATGTCGCGAAAGAATACCACAATCAAAGAGGGATATTTCCGTATTCAAAATTCTGCGAGACAATATTGTTTCTATCAAAAGGGAGCAGCTTAAAATGGAAAATAATACAGCTTCACCACCTCGGACTATTATGCGCAGCGAGGTGCGTTTTATGAAACACAACTCGGTCCGAAATAGCCTGAAGGTTGAAACTTTAGGCGATTTGATTGATAGGGATGTTTTCAATAATCTTGAAAACATTTACACCGACATCATGAAGAATGATTTTTTCCGAATTGAGTCGGAGATAGATAAGGTGGTAATTCTTGACACAGATAGAAAAGTACTGATGCGGATTAAGGAGAGATTCCCCAAAAAAGCAATAAATTTATTTTTCTTATATAAGCAGATGTCAGGTGATCCTCCGATTACTATTGAATATTTGAAATCCTTAATGGAGACTTGTGGGTATTCCCGTTCTGCGATCTATGAGCATTCAGTGCAAATGAGGTATATTCTCGAAATCGGATTTGAGAGTAATCAAAATACCCTGAGTCGCATTGACTTGTTGAGAGAGATTTACACCAAACTGTTCAATGATGAAGCGAAATGGTAAACCTCACTACAAGTGTAAAACTACTGTTTATGAGGCGAATTACCTTTATAAATAGAAAGCCTATTGGCGTAGCAATATGTGACAGCTATTGCAACTCCCTCCCCGGTCAGGTAGCATCAACCAGTCTAGAGCAAGGGAGTTGTAATTGGCTGGTTTAAGACTCATCAAGGGAAAGTATTACGCACGGGTACACATGCCCAAAGGGCATCGTCCAGCGGAAAAGAAGATACCCCTTCGTACTGCGGAAGAGAAGATTGCTCGGGTCCGACGATTGGAGGTAGAACAACGAGAGGCTGATATCAAATCAGGTATAGACCTCTCTTTCCCCTGGCTCAACGCTGAAGGGACGGTCAAGGTCGTAAGACTGTCCCTGGAGGATGCAGTGGCTATGTACAAAAAGTCACGGAAGGCAGAGGGCTTAAGTAAAAGCGCACTGGATATATTCCAGGATGCAGCCAATGATCTGATGAAGTTGTTGGGGAAGAACTACCCAGTCTCTCAAATCAGCATCAAAGAGATAGACTTGTACAAATCCACTAGGAGAGAGAAGTACACAAAAACCACAATCCAGATCCGATTACGAAACTTTAAAACATTCTTGCGTTACCTAAAGGACCGTGGTGAGATTGATGAAGTGCCCACGATAAAGTTGCTCCATATACCCAAATCAGACCCCTTGTACCTGAGTAACGATGTTTTCAATGCAATTTGTGATGAAGTAGACGACTATTTAAAGCGTGTGTTCTGGTTCTACAGGGAGACAGGCTGCCGTCTTCGTGAGCCTATTGAAGGACGCTTGGAGGGTGACTTCCTTGTTACGAATGCTGAGACAACTAAGTCAAGGAGGAAACGCCAGATATTCCTAACACCAGAGCTTAAAGAAATACTAATTGAGCTACAGGAGAAAAGTCACAGTAAGAACTTGGTGACCACCGACAAGAAAAATCCAATTCGGGGTACGCACGAAGCCCAACACTACAGTAAGTGTTTCGCGCAAGCAATGGAAGATGCCAAATTATCAGGTTATCGATTCCACAACCTCCGAGATACGTGTGCTGTCAGGCATTATTTAAAGACACGAGACATATATGCCGTCAAGACCTTGTTGGGACACGCCAGTGTCGTTATGACCGAAAAATATGCTAATTTTGATCCCCGGAGATTAGAGCAAGACTTCCCAGACCTAGTGCAGAAAAAAATGCTTAGGCCAATATATCCAACTCAGGATGTAAGTGTAGGTTAATCAATAGATTAAGGTTTGTTGGTGTTTTAACGCAGGCCACGATTCGCAGGCCACACTTTCAGACACCCCCTTTAAACCCCTATACAGTAAGGTTTTCAAATTGTGAACCCCTGCTTATCAGACAGGAAGTGACCTATCCATTAGCTATAACTCATAATGCTAGAAGTAAAATCTTCTTCATGATTAAATAATGATAGAAATGGTCATATATTTGTTAATTAGCAATTAATAATTAAACTATCATGTCGGAATTATTTAAACAACATGTTTCGGGGAGAATTACTTGAAACGATTGGCCGCTAGGGGGTATGTCAGCAAAAAATATGCTATCATAATTTATCTACTGATAGCTCTTTCACTCCTCTTTGGACAAGATAACACTAATCTAGCACCAACCTTTTATCTAAGGGATTTGAGCGGCGATGACTTCTTTGCATCAAGAGTATATGGTGAAAATGCTAAACAGTCTTCAGTAGTTGTTTTGAGCTTCTTCGCCACTTGGTGTATCCCCTGCAGAGCCGAAGCCCCACAGCTAGAAATACTCTCAAATAAATTTCCCGACATAAAATTCTATCTAGTTTCAGTTAAGGACAAACCGGAGCTGATCTTAAAATGGCTTAATGACGTGAAAATTGAACTCCCGGTTCTCTTGGATAAGTATGGGAGAGCAGCGAAAAAATTTAATGTCATCGGTGAGAGTGAAACTGGTGCTGAAGTTGCTAGCTTACCATCCTTGTTTGTGATCAATAAAGCAGGATCAATCGTGTATCAACATACAGGATACAAAGCAGGAGACGAGAAAGTCTTAAGCCAATTTCTGGAGACCTTAGATTGAAGATCTTACACCTTTTACTTCCCTTGCTGATGGTTTTTCAGCTTTTCGGAGCTGACAGAATTGCCATTTTAGACTTTCAGGGTGAAGGAATTGATAACACACAGACAAAGACCTTTACAGACCGATTCAGAAACGCACTAGTTGGGTATTCGCAATTTGAAGTCATGGAACGAGAAAAGTTTGAAGCGATTATGGCGGAGCAGAAAATACAAATTTCAGGCATCTGCGCTGAGGATTGTATTGTTGAAGTCGGGCAAATCGCTGGAGTTCAATATATGGTTTCTGGCGATGTTCGCAGTCTTGGCACAAAAATATTTGTAGCTGCTAGGATCATAGATGTCGAAACTTCAAAACTCATGGCGTCTCAAGATATTATTGTCCAGAATAGTGATATTGGGGCTCTCTTGGATGCGGCCCCCGACTTGGCGGATCTAGTCATGCAGCAATTCGTTGAAAAGAAGGGTCTGATAATTGGTGGCGCTACAGCTATTGTAGATGATTCTGAAATGGGAAAGTTGCGACTCTCAGTCTCCCAATTAGGTGTTCAACTTATTATAGATGGAAAATCCAAAGGGACGATCTCTCGCAAGGAGATTATCGTTCAACTCGCTCCAGGGCAGCATTCAATTCAGATTCTTAAGGATGGGTATGAATCTTATAGTACGACTGTCGCTATTCAGCCAAAGTCAACTACAGCGCGTGAAATCATAATTGACGCTACTGGTGAGGAAATAGAGCAAATTGTCGATTGGAGCATCCTAACCATATCATCTACACCCAATGAGGCGATGGTGGTCATAGATGGAATTGAATATGGCCAATCCTTCATACAGCTAGAAATTTCTCCTGGTAAACATACTATCCAATTGTCAAAACCCTTGTACTATTCATATATCAAGGAGGTAAATCTGGAGCCTGGTGATATTGCTCAGGTTGAAGCTGATCTTAAACAAAATTTTGGAAGTATAACCTTATCATCTGATCCAACTGGTGCTCGTATTACGCTGAATGATCGTCAAGAGCTAGAGAAAACGCCTTATACAGTATCACCAATCCAGTCTGGGCAATATTCGCTGGTTTTATCCTTAGCAGATTATCGCGATTATGAGCAAAGTGTAACAATTAGCGATGGCGTCGAGACAAAAATAAATGCTCAACTTACACCAGCCTTCGGATGGCTCACCTTAAATTCAAATCCAGAAGATGCGACAGTCCTTATTGATGGCAGAGAAATTGGCATGAGTCCATTGCCAAAGTATCGGCTACCCTCAGGAGATTACGTTTTAACCGTAAAGCGAGATTTCTATAAAGAGTATCAAGAGCTGATCAGCATTAATGATGGTGAAAACCTATCTAACGATGTTGCGCTGATGGCTGATTTCGGTCAATTGTCAGTTCAAGGATTTCCAGAAGGGGCTACAATCTCCGTTGATGGAGAACTAAGGGGTATTGTTCCAGCTCTTATAGAACCAATAGGAGTTGGCTCCCACGCACTAATCATTGACGCAGGACCACACTACAAAAAGTATTCTCAGGAAATATTTATCAAACTCAATGATATCACTGGGGTCCAGGTGAACTTAAAGGAATTGACAGGCTCTTTAATTGCATCAACAAATCCGCCCGGTGCAGATATTTATATCGATGGAAAACCATTTAGGAATCCATCAGGTGCCATTGCTCAGACCCCATTCACAGTTCATAAAATGTGGGTGGGCAAACATCAAGTATCCTTCAGATTTGATGGCCACGCTCCATCTGACCAAACAATTGTAATAACTGAAGATAAACGGGAAGCTCTGCTTGTTGAGCTAAATAAGTTAATCTACTTGAAACCTCGTAAGCAGGCTCTTTGGCGGTCGGCCGTCTTGCCAGGTCTTGGTCAGGTCTATGAAGGCAGAACACTAATGGGAGGTGTGTATCTCGGTGGTCAAGCTGCACTGTTCTACATGCTTACGACTCAGCGGGCTGAATATGATGATCTTCACAATGATTATCTGAATAAAAGAAACACTTATTTATCTTTTCAGGGCTCGCAAGATGAGTTAACTCAACTTTGGGCTGAAGTTCAATCCGCATTTGACGAATCAGAGTCAAATTATCGGAAACAACAGATCACCATGGGGCTTATGGTAGGAGCCTATCTGTGGAATGTAGTGGATGCCTGGTTGTTTATGCCCAGGCGCACAGAGAGTAATTGGTCTACTGGAATAATCTCTGATGGTCGTTCTGTCTCGGCTCAGTTGAAGGTTGAACTCCCATGAGTGTTTTTCGATTAATCATTTTGCTTGCTGTGGCTCTTGTTTTGGGTTGTTCTTCCCATGAAGAATTACCACCCCCCGACAATCCATTTGATCCTGGTAATCCAGACTATGTGAGTCCATCCGTTGAAATAATAGTTGGCCCCAGTGAGAATGAAATTGTTGATGTAACCACAGTTACATTCGAATGGCAGGGAAATGAATCTGCTACTGAATACAGCTATCAGTTCGATGGTTCAGTATGGTCTGAGTGGAGTGTAGACACTTCTGTGGAGATTGATTACCTGGATGAAGGGGATCATTTATTTAAAGTAAAGGCTACAAGTATTAACGGGGATTCGCAGGAGTCGCCAACTTCACTGAGCTTTACTGTTGATGCCGTGGCGGGTCCATCTGCGCTCGTTTATCCATACAAATACTCTGCAAATCCTGGAGACACTCTGATTTATCAGATCGTTGCTGAAGAGGTAACCGAATTATTTGCTGTAGAATGTCACATAGAGATTGATAACAATCTGGAACTCCTTGGCGTGATTGATGGAAATCTTCAAAGCGAATGGGGCGGAAATCCCCTAGTGATTCAAGAAATCACTGGTCAGACAATCCTGCTATCTATTGTCTCGGTAGAAGGTACAAACACTTCATATGCAGGTACCTCATCTATCATAACGTTGAAATTGCGTGTCAAATCTACAACCCCTCGAAATGTTGAAGTTACAGCCCTGATAATCGCAGACCTGCAATACTTAAACATAAACCTTGAAACGATTAGTACTTCAACCGTTCGTCGTGGAGTCCTCGATGTCCAGTAGGCGTTTTATGTTCGTACTTACCTATCTGGTAGCGATCGCGCTGGTTGGTCAAGTCACTGATGGGTTAGTTGCATATTACCCTCTGAATGGAAATACCGATGATGAAAGTGGGAACGGAAATGATGGATTAGAATATGGTGCATCATTAACGAATGACCGATTCGGTAACGAAAATAGTGCATATAATTTCGATGGGCTAGATGATTATATAAATTTGGGATTAGAGGTATTTCAACCTAGTGAATATTCGTTTTCATTGTGGTTCTATGCTCATAGTTTTTCAGGACCTGATCATATTTTGACAAAGGATATGCTTGGAATGAATCGTGATTTCAGTTTGATTTCTGATGGAGAATACATAGGATTCACTGTTGATGACGGGACAAATGACTATTGGATATTATATACAGCTAATATTCCCACAAGTACGTGGTTTCATGTTGTTGTTACATATAATGACTCTATCGCCAAACTTTATATAGATAACGAATTACAAGATACAATAGTACAATCTGGATTAAATATTGTTTCGGATAGCGCAGATTGGATCGTCGGGTCATTAAGGGGGAACTTACGCTTTTTTGATGGGAAAATTGACGATATACACATATATGACAATGCCCTTTCTACCTCCGAGATAGATTCCCTCTACCATCTTAGTGGGTGGGATCAGTTTACAAGGCTGACAGGGGATCCAATCGTAACCGATGGTATATCGGCTAGTGGATCATCTTTTATTGATTATGATAATGATGGAGATTTGGATCTGTTTGTAGCAAATGGGGGTCCGAATAATTTGTACCAGAATGATGGTTCCGGTGGCTTTTCAGAGATCATCTCGGGGGCTATAATTACAGATAATGCTATTTCAAGAGGGATGGCCTGGGGTGATTATGATAATGATAATCACATCGACCTCTATGTTACTAACGAGGGTAGTGTTGATAATTATCTGTATACCAATGATGGTGATGGGTCATTCACAAAAATAACTTCAGGTGAACTTGTTACTGATGGTATTACTTCTTATGGCGCCTCATGGGCTGACTATGATGTTGATGGTTTTCTGGATCTATTTGTAGCTAATGTTGGGAGTAACTCGTTATTTAATAATAATGGCGACGGTAGCTTTACTGCCATAGCGGACAACCCGATTATCTCTTCTGGTGGAGGAATGACCTCCATTTGCGGTCTTTGGGCGGATTACAATGATGATGGGTTAATTGATCTTCTTGTTACTGGGGGAGCCACCAACCTGTTGTACAAAAATGAGGGGAATGGCGATTTCGTATCCCAATCTAGCATCCCTATTGTTACTGATATTAGTTCATCATATGGTGGTGCATGGTTCGATTGTGACAACGATGGTGATCTAGATTTATTTGTAAATAACAACACTCAGCCTAATTGTTTATATCTCAATAACGGCGATGAATCTTTCACTAAAGTTGTAAGTGGATCGATTGTTACAGATAATGCATGGTCACATAGCTGTAGCCCAGCTGATTATGATAATGATGGAGATATTGACTTATTTGTGGCTAATCATGAGTCCAGCGACTGGTTGTATGTAAATAATGGTGATGGGTCTTTCAATAACATTGACTACACCATTATAGGAGATGATATAACCCATTCACAAGGATCTGTATGGAGTGATTATGATAATGATGGAGATATGGATTTATATGTCTCAAACTCTTCATCAGAAAATAATACTCTGTTTATCAATCGTGGAAATTCCAATACTTGGCTAAATATACAGTTAGTAGGGACATCGAGCAGTGTGTCGGGGATTGGGGCAAAAATTTGGGTGAAAGCAAATACCAATAATAGTGGTAGCTTTTGGCAGAGGCGAGATATCAGTTCTGGCTCACAGAGTGCCTATAGCCAAAATAGTCTTCGGGCGGCATTTGGATTGGGTCAGGCATCAATTATCGATTCTATTAGAATTAATTGGCCTGGAGGCATCGTTTGGGACACAACTAACGTTCAGGTTAATCAGTTCCTTACAATTAGAGAACCTGCAGAGCCAACTGAAACAGTAACAGACATTGATGGTAATGTCTATGAGACAGTTCAAATTGGTGACCAAGTTTGGATGGCAGAAAATCTGAAGGTGACGCATAATCGTGATGGTAGCACTATCTCCCATGTGACTGATCCTGGAGTCTGGACAACGACAATTTCAGGTGCTTACTGCTCTTACAGCAACAACTCTTCAAACGAAGCTGAAACATATGGCGCTCTTTATAATTGGCTTGCAGCTGCAGATGACAGAAACATAGCCCCAGAAGGCTGGCATGTACCTACTGATGATGAGTGGAAAGAGCTGGAGATGACCATAGGAATGAGCCAGAGTGAAGCGGATGCTACTGGTTACAGGGGTACCAATGAGGGAAGTAAATTAGCGGGAAATTCCGGATTGTGGGACAGCGGGGAATTAGAGGATGATGCAGAGTTTGGATCGAGCGGGTTTAATGCGCTCCCAGGTGGTGCTCGTAGCAGTGCCAATGGTGAGTACGACGGTTTAGGGGGTAATGTTTCCTTTTGGACTGCTACCGCGACCATTAGTGACGAGAAGTGGTACCGTACACTGTATTACAACCGTTCAGATGTCTGGCGTTACAGCGTCGGCAATGGGAAAGATGGCTTTGCTATTCGTTGTATTAAGGATGCGATCACAGAGTATTCTGGTCCAGTGTGGAACGTTTCCGTAGATGGGTCTGATGAAACAGGTGATGGTTCATTTGAGTTTCCATTTGCCTCCATCCAATTTGGAATTGATGCTTCACAGAGTGGTGATACACTTCTTGTTCAACCAGGTACTTACATAGAGAATATTAACTACAACGGGAAAAGTATTGTTGTTGGATCAATGACAATGACGACTGGAGACACCTCTTATATATCTCAAACAATTATTGACGGGGGCCAATCTGGAAGCGTGGTTACATTTGCTACATCCGAAGATACTACTACTGTATTGACAGGATTCACCATTACCAATGGAAGTGGGACTGAAATAATCATTTTAAGGGGTGGGGGCATTTACTGCCGAGATGCAAGCCCAAGGTTATCTCATCTCATAATTAGAAATAATACAGCCTATATTGGAGGCGGTATTTATGCCCGTGAATCAGATCTTATTATTTCCAAATCAATAATTCGGGAGAATTTAGCAGAGGATGAAGGTGGGGGCATTTATGCTGGTGATATAGAAATTTCAATAACAGAAAGTATTTTCGAGTCCAATGAAGCTATTACTACCGGTGGTGGATTGTATTTTGAAGGTGTTTCTACAGGCGTCCTGGATGAAGTAAGAATCACAAATAATCTTTCGGATAAAGGTGGTGGTTTGAGACTAAACTCAAGTGTCGCCAATCTCCAGATAATCAAATGTCTAATTGATAGTAACTATTCTACCGATAACGGTTCTGGTATCTATCAGTCATCTGGATCCTTAAGCTTTATTAATTCAACATTGGTGGATAATATCGTTGCTGGCGGCGAAAATGTGGGAGGCATATATCACCCATATGGTTATTTAGAGATTCAAAACAGTATTCTATGGAGTAATCATGGGCAATCCCTATACGGTTTAGGAACGCTTGATGTAGATTATTCCTGTGTCGAAGATGGCGGTGCCCTAATCGGTGAAGGGATTATTGACTATGATCCTCAATTTGTCTCAGGACCTGATCATAACTATTTACTTACAGAATCATCTCCCTGTATTGATACCGGAAATCCTGATTTGGATGAAGATGGATATTATTGGGCAGTAGATTTGGATGATCAAGACGAGGATGGCACACGATTAGATATAGGCGCATTCAGCTTTTCACAAGAAGATCAGGATCCAGGCAATAATTCACTCGCATTTGATGGAATTGATGACTATGTAATTGTACCTCGAGAGTATGGTCCTTCAAATATAGGTCAACACAGAACACTGGCTGCGTGGATAAGAATTGAGGATCTTACACCGAGAGCAGAAAGCTCAGGTGAAACAGGTGAAATTGCGTACGCTAGCGCTATCACTCAACAGATCACATCCACCTATTCTGGTTCTCATTGGGGTGGAATTGGCATTGAACTTTCTGAAAATCCAAAGTTTCAAGCTATTGGATACAGCGGACCACCACTTTATACAGTAGCAAGTGGAATCACCACTCCAATCATTGGTGAATGGTACCATTTGGCCCTTGTCTTTGATGGAAATACTTTACGATTGTATGTAAATGGTCTTGAAGAAGGATCTCAATCCTTTACAGGTTTTTATCCCACCTCTACAGGGGGAGATGCAGCGCTAGTCATTGGTAGTCACTTAGCCAATCAGGAATTTAACTATACTTTTCCAGGTTTAATAGATAAGGTTCAACTCTGGAATAGGGCGTTGCAGCCTTCTGAATTACGAAATCTGATCTCTTCAACACCATCAGATTCCGTGGATATGGGTTTGGTTGGTCATTGGAGCCTTGATGAAGGAAGTGGAATATCTATTTCGGATGAAAGCGAAAGTGAGTTTGCTACTGACGGAGCATTATCAGGGGGGCAGTGGTCAAATTTAAATCCCACTCCGATCGATTATCTTTCACTACACAATGTAGCAACTTCAGGTTCTAATGAATCAGGTGATGGCTCGGAAGATTCTCCTTTTGCAACTATCCAATTTGGTATTGAAGCTGCTCGAAATGGAGATACTGTTCTTGTACAACCTGGCACCTACTTAGAAAATATCAATTTTCAAGGAAAAAACGTTACTGTCGGATCCCTAACATTGATTTCTGAAGACACCTCTTATATCGGCCAAACAATTATAGATGGTAATGAGTCGGGAAGTGTTATCACGTTTAGTTCCAGCGAGGATACAACCTCCATTCTGAACGGTTTTACGATTACTAATGGATCCGCTCTCGCCGGTGGTGGTATTTATTGTGATGGCGCAATTCCTATATTAACCAACCTCAAAATATTCGGAAATACCGCAAGCACCTTTGGTGGTGGAATCTACAGTGATCATAGTTCGCACCCAATTGTCAGCAGCTCTTTAATCGAGAATAATGTTGCTGGAGTAGGTGGTGGAATTCAGTGTCAAAATAACTCCGGGGTTACTTTGATTGACGTTGAGGTTATTGGAAACCAAGCTTCCGAGAATGGTGGTGGAATTAATATTCATAGTGGTGAAATCTATGCAACTCGTACTGACTTTAATGAAAATATAACACTGCATGAAATGTCAGGATATGGTGGAGGAGTATCTCTGATTGGGGATGTTGGACCTTATTCCTTTGTGAACTGCAAGATACAGGGAAACACCGTCGCTAATCGCGGGGGAGGATTATACTGCGATGGTGCAAATCCAACGCTGACGAATGTACTTATAACTGACAATACAGTCACAAATACTGGAAACTATGATGGGGGGAGCGGTATTTATAATCCCGGCTTGGGACCATACATTAACGTCACTATTGCTAACAATTGGGCTCCAAATAGAGGAGCAATTTATGGAGGGAGCGGAACAGTATTTACAAACTCCATTATCTGGCATAATTCTCCAAGCATAAGTCCAAGTATTGTTGCTACATATTCCAATATTGAGGATAATGGCCTACCGGGTGAAGGGAATCTCAATACCGACCCATTATTCGTAGATATGTACAACCAGGACTACCATCTTTCTAACAGTAGCCCATGTATCGGGGCTGGGGATTCTACAGCAATAACAGCAGTGGATTTGGAAGGCAACATTCGTCCAGACCCCGCAGGTTCAGCACCTGATATGGGTGCCTTCGAGAGCCCACTCTCAGTTCGTGAAGCAGGGAATACATATTTTGTCTCATCGACTGGATCGGATACCACCTTCGGCGGTCTTATTGATCCGTTCTCAACAATTGGTAGAGGTATTGAGGCTGCCTGGAATGGAGACACTGTCATAGTTTTCCCAGGAGTCTATGCGGAGAACTTATATATCGCAAATATGAGTATTGTTCTTGGGTCACAACTGCTCCTTACCGGTGATACAAATTATGTGAATATCACGAAAATAAATGGTGGAATAACCTTCGATGATGGGGTTGATAGTGCAGCCCTCCTTTCCGGATTTACAATTCAGAATAGCACAACTGGTATAACCTGTCAGGGGAACCCTAATCTAAGCTATTTGAAAATACAGGATCACAGCAACAATGGCATTTTATTCAACGGATCAGAGGCGTCACTTTCGCATATAACACTTACCAGAAACGGAAGAGGTATTGAAGGTACAGACTCTGAATTGTACTTCTATGATATTGTTATAGACCAAAATAATACGGCTGGAAACGGAGCTGGGTTAAATCTGATTGGTTGTCTAGCAGTGTTAGATAGTGTTGAAATCACTGACAATGTTTCGACTAACGGCTTCGGTGGTGGCATGTACATCAACAGCTCAACAATTACCCTGAGCAGAAGTAAAATTGAAAGAAATAGATCCGATAATTTTGATGGTGGTGGAATTTATTTTACAACTAACTCCTCTATCACGATGGAAAATGTTTCTGTAAGTGAGAATCAGGCTAATGAGTTTGGCGGTGGGCTATACATAGGTAGAGACATTAACTCATCGTTTCTAGCTTCAAATATTAGCATTACCAGCAATGAATGTAATGAATATGGCGCCGGAATTTACATTCGAGGTGTGAATGATTTTACTCTATCCGAAAGTCGGATAGGGGGGAACGCCGCAATTAGACGAGGTGGAGGCATTTACTGTTGGGATGCCCACCCAGAGCTATTGAACGTTCTTATTTCCGATAATGCTGTAACAGGTACCGGAACAGGTGACGGCGGAGGAGGAATTTACTTAATAGAATCCAATTCAGACCCGACACTAACAAATGTAACGATTGTAAATAACACTGCCAATGCTGGGGGAGGGATATATAGATACGATCTAGACTGTGAACCCACACTAGTAAACACTATTATCTGGAATAATATCCCTAATAGCTACAATATTGCCAATGGGGGCTCAGTTACTTTCAGTGACATAGAAGGTGGTTTTGCGGGGGTTGGAAATATAAATGATGATCCGCTGTTCTTGGATATGGTTAGCGGTGATTATAGCCTCACTAACCATAGTCCATGCATCGATTCTGGAGACCCCGATACGGATAATGATGGCAGCTCTTGGGAAACAGATATTGACGACCAAGACCCCGATGGAACACGTAAGGATATGGGTGCATATTATTATCATCATTCTACTCCAATTTACCTAGGACCTGTTTGGCATGTCGCGAGTGATGGGTCAAATGAATCTGGTAATGGGTCATATGACCTACCCTTTGCTTCAATTCAATTTGGAATTGATGCCTCAGCAAATGGTGACACAGTATTAGTTCAGCCCGGGACATATTTTGAGAATATCAACTTCAATGGAATGAACATTGCTGTGGGCTCGTTAACTCTGACCACGGGTGATACATCATATATATCCTCAACCATTATTGATGGGAATCAGGTTGCAAGAGTTGCTACTTTCGTAACAGGTGAAGATTCAACGGCAGTTTTGAATGGATTTACTTTATTCAACGGGATAAATAGCAGCACTGCGAATCCCGATCTCAAAGGGGGTGGTATCTACTGTGAGAACACATCTCCCACATTATCGGACTTGAGAATACTTGAAAATACAGCGCATTATGGTGGAGGAGTATATCTCGAAAACTCGAGCTCAAGATTACTCAACTTGGAGATCACCACAAATAGTGCTCTTACCGATGGTGGTGGATTGTATTTGAATAATTGCACGAACGTGCGTGTTGAAAATTGTTCCGTTATAGACAATACAGCGAATACAGATGGTGTTGGTGGAAATGGTTATGGCGGTGGAGTCAAATGTCATCAATCAAATGGATCACTAATTAATGTGACAATTGGTAACAATCAAGCCTTTCAATATGGTGGTGGAATATACCTCGACGATTCAAGTCCCACTCTGTCAGATGTTTATATTTCTGACAATTCAGCTGCAAACGGGGGTGGTATTTACATCCTGGAATCGGCCCCATATATTGTAAATACTAGTGTGACCAATAATATCGCAAATGGCGGTGGTGGAGGTGTGTCAATAACATCCACGTCAAATCCAATTATTGAAGATTGCTTCATCTCAGGCAATTCCGCAACAACTAAAGGGGGAGGGATTTGGGCTTCTGGCGGGCAGCTTACGATTAATAATTCCATCATCAATAATAACACTACTGAAGATGATGGCGGTGGTATTGCCTGTCATGAAGGAACTATTCTGAATATAGACTCATCCGAGGTGAGAGGTAATGTTGCTGGATTAGAAGGTGGTGGTTTTTATCTGCATAACAACGATAGTGTGAGGATAGTATATACTACCATCTCAGATAATCAAGCGACTAATAATGGAGGAGGTATTGTTCTAAGAGGGTACAATAATGATCCCTATTTTCAAAATCTGACGATTACAAACAATACCGCTTCAAACACTGCTGAAATACTGGATTACGCAAATCATTCCAACTATCGGAACTGTATCATATGGCATAGCGAGGGGGGTGGTGTAGAGATCGACCATCAATACGCGGCAGAATATTGTTTCATGCCTTCTGATGTTGGTGGTACAAATACGGGAGAGTTAGGTACAATCGACAACTCTGATCCAGAATTTGCGTTTCCAGACACCGGGAACTATAATCTATTAAGTTCATCTAGTTGCATTGATGCTGGTGATCCAGACCTAGACGGTGATGGCAATCTTTGGGAAATTGATCCAGATGACCAAGATCCTGATGGTACTCGTATGGATATTGGCGCTTATTATTATCACCAGACGCCTGCATATGAGGGTCCAGTTTGGCATATTTCAACAGAAGGATCAGATGAAATAGGTGACGGATCTGAAGATTCTCCATTTGCCTCCATCCAGGTTGGGATTGATGCTACACAAAATCATGATACGGTTCTTGTCCAACCAGGCACTTATGTTGAAACTATTAACTACAACGGGAAAAACATTGTCTTAGGATCGCTTAGGTTGATCTCTGAAGATGACTCATATATTAGCCAGACGATTATTGATGGCGACCAAGATGGTAGTGTGGTCACATTCGGATCAGGTGAAGATAGCACTGCAGTTCTACTAGGTTTCACTATTAGAAATGGGGGAGCATTAAATGGGGGAGGTGTTAACTGCTACAATGCATCCCCTCGAGTAGTCAATTGTAGTATATCAGGAAATACAGCTACCTCCTTCGGTGGTGGACTATTCTTTGATGTGAACTCTAAAGCACGAATTGAAAATAGCATAGTTGATAACAATGATGCAACCTTGGGTGGTGGTATTTTCTGTGAAATTAATTCTGATATTAAAATTACAGATGTTATAATTCGGGGCAATATTGCGACCAGTCTTGGAGGTGGATTCTATTGCACAGAAGCCAACCCGACATTTAACAGAGTCCTTGTTGAAGGGAACTCTGCCAACTCTTTTGGCGGTGTTTACTTCCATGGAACTGAAAATACTGAGACCTTTCTAAACAATGTTACTATTGTAGGAAATACTGCTGTGATCGGTGGTGGTTTAATATCATCACATGTCAATACAATTTTAACTGTCAGCAACTGCATAATTTGGGGCAATAGTCCTGACCAAGTTTATGAAGAGCTTGGCTCACTTTCGATTAACTACTCAGACATTCAAAATGGATGGGAGGGAATCGGAAATTTTGACGAGGACCCACTATTTGTTGACGCAGAAGTCGGCAATTTCCATCTCGAAAGTGGATCTCCATGTATCGACACAGGCGATCCAACATCACCACTAGACCCAGATGATACCAGAGCTGATATGGGAGCATACTACTTTGATCAAATAGCGCATTCTCCCCAAATCTCCATCTCACCTGATTCGCTGAATTTTACTGTAAACACGGCTGAGGGCTTTGAACAATCGCAGACATTAACAATCTCTAATACTGGTGCGACAGCGCTGGAGGCAACTATAACCATAAACTCTTATAGTGTCACTGATATAGACGGTAATATTTATCCAACGGTGCAGATTGGAGACCAAATCTGGATGGCTGAGAACCTGAAGGTGACCCATTTCCGTGATGGTACTGCAATAACAAATATAATCGATGCTGGAGTATGGGAAACACTGACGACTGAAGCATACTGTGTACACGATAACAATATCTCCAACGAGAGCGAAACGTATGGTAATTTGTACAATCGGTATGCAGCGGTTGATGTACGTGATATAGCTCCTGAAGGCTGGCATTTACCAACAGATGCTGAATGGAAAGAATTGGAAATGGCACTTGGTATGAGTCAATTAGAGGCGGATGCTCCTTACTGGCGTGGCACGAATGAAGGCAGCAAACTTGCAGGAGATACCGATTTGTGGGCAAATGGAGCGTTGGTAAACAATTCTGAGTTCGGGACATCTGGTTTTACTGCTCTGCCTGGAGGTTCCCATGTAAGTCTCTTCACCAATCTCGGTAATAACTCGTACTTCTGGTCCGCGACTGAGGACCAACCTAATAACGCATGGATCCGAGCATTGAATGCCAGCGTTACAAATATTAATCGAACTACATACAATGATTTTGCAGGCCTCTCTATCCGCTGCGTTAAGGATTCGGTTGTGTATCGAGTTGAGAATTCAGAGAAGCGATCTGATGATACACATAATGGAAATTATGGTATTCAGAATGGAGCGGATCCTAATTCAGAATCTCTAAGGGACACACATGATAGGTGGCTCACAACCGCGCCAACCATTCTCACTATTCAACCTGGCGGAGACGCTGAGGTGACAGTTACAGTAACGGCAGACGGGTTGGAATTGGGTGATTATTCAGATATAATTACGATCACCAGTAATGATCCCTCAAGTGGCACTATTGAAGTTCCTGTAACGATGAGTATTATTTTTCAAGACCTAATCCCCCCCGATGTCCAGCTGAATATTCCCGATATTACGGAGGTGGTAGAAAATGGAGATACACTGACAGTTACCTGGTCCGCATCAGATGACGTAGCTCTAGACTGGGCTAAACTCTTCTTCACGTCCAATGGTGGAGCATCATTCAGTCTCTACGATAGTGTGGATGCAAATCTGGGAGAGCTGGAATGGATCGCCCCTGATGTCATTTCCAATAGCTGCAATTTTGCCATATGGGTCAGTGATTTAGCTGGGAATGTATCAGCAGACACTCTGATAGGGTCCTTCGCTATCGACGATGGCACTGATCCAATTATATCAATTCTAAATCCAACTGAGCTAACCTCAGTGAAGGAAGGGGATACGCTATTCGTTGAATGGGAGGCATCTGATAATGTTGGCATAGAATGGTTCGAACTTTGGTATTCCAACAAACCAAGTGAGCCTTTTCAAAATGTGGTTCAGATTTCAGGTGAGGATACCACTTTCGCCTTCGGCCTTGACAATAGTGTATCAGATAGCGCCAGGATTAAGATGGATGTCATGGATGTCGCCGGAAACCTTGCTGAAGACTATTCCGAGTATTTCTCAATAACTGACAACACGAGTCCGACTATATCATTTTTCTCGATCCCCGATACAACGGAATGGGGGATTGGAACAGTGATGGATATAAGCGTGATAGCCACAGACAATGTGGAAGTCACTGGACTAGATCTTAACTATTCTACTGATGAAGGTGCAACATGGATTCCTATTGTAGATGATCTATACCCAGTTCAAGGTCGTCCTACATATTCATGGTTGATACCAGATGTACCTGGTGATTGTCAAGTCAGGGCAGTAGTTACTGATGAGGTTGGATTAACGGCAACAGCATATTCAGATGTATTCAGCATATTCATTGAATATCCAAGGCTAATAGCCAGCCTTGCTGAAATTAAACCAAACGGCCATCTGCACTTGCAGTTTAGTCAATTAATGGATTCGCTTGATATTTCTACGGGTGCCCAAGTCATTGGGTCAGTTTTCGGTAGCTATGAGATTGAAGGGGAATTGAGTGGATATGATGCAACAATCTCCACACCAGACGGCTTCGTATCCTTGGATACACTCCAGCTCGTTCTAAACTCATCAGCTTGGACTAATAGATATGGTTATGGCCTAGATGGGAATGGTGACGGTGCTTATGATGGTAATAGCATTGACAATGATACCTCTTACACAATGGTTAACGCCGCTGGAGATTATGATCAGAATGGTGTAATTAATTTCGATGACTTCGACGACTTTGTCATTGCCTGGAACAACAGTGTCTCTAGCTATGAGCTTGCGCCACATCAGGGTGTAATCCCATACGTCAGTATTCAACCTGATTCAAGCTTTGACATCTATGATCTGGCAACCTTTGCATCCATGTGGAATTGGGCTGCCGGGATCTCTCTCGCAGCACCTTTAACTGAGTCATATCCATTTGAAGAATTCATATCGGAGCAAAGTGGAAATGATCTGGAGGTTTCCGTACCCCTTAGTAATTATGTTGCCTCTCAGACCATTATAAAGTACGATCCAAGTGTTGTACAAATCATGGTAGCGGATGATGGTTTAGCGAAAGTCTCATCAAGTGGCTTGTCTATGGTAGATGTAAATCCTGACAGCGGCTTCATTCTGATTACCAGTAGTCATCTCACAGATTCCAATGATGATGATCTGAATTTGAAACTAATTCCTGATACAAAGCAGAGATATTCCATTGAAATAGCGATTCAGGGCTCTGATATGGACGCTAACGTCATTCAGAAGAGAAGCCTGGTAGAACTCTTACCTATACCTACAAGCTTCAGTTTATCGCAGAATTATCCGAATCCGTTTAACGCCAGTACGACCATCGAGTATGGTCTCCCAAAGGATAGTGATCTTTCCATTTCTATCTATGATATTCGGGGTCGCTTTGTGAGAGACATCTATTCCGGTGAGAATCAGGCTGGATATCATGTGACACATTGGAATGGTCACAACGATCAAGGGCAGAACGTTGCATCAGGATTGTATTTTATTGTTCTGCATACTCCCGAGTACAGGATGGCGCGGAAAGCTTTGATCCTTAAATAACCGGTTAAATCTTCAATTTAGAACTGCAGGGCTAGTGATTGACTGGCCTTTTTTCAATTATGCAAAGTTACGTAAGTGCATATTAAATAATAGCATATAACAATGAACGATTAGTGGGCAGGCTACATTCTGCAGGCTAAAAAATCACATCACCCCTAATAAACCCCTATACAGTAAGACTCTTACGATTTGAACTCCTGCTTACTACGCAGGGGGTCAACACTTAGCGACCATAGCGTTATCTTATTCAGTTCACAAAATTGGATGGGTAGGAGGGTACTCACCCAGGCAAGGGGGTGCACCCCCCTTCAATATTCTATTATCAAGCTCTGAT
>Ga0233441_1001490_pt1 | contig 20149 bp, 14 predicted proteins | sample SI_123_September_4_FD_182781 | JGI IMG/M metagenome (GOLD analysis project Ga0233441, IMG submission 182781) | Seawater microbial communities from Saanich Inlet, British Columbia, Canada - SI_123_September2016_135_MG | ecosystem: Environmental > Aquatic > Marine > Inlet | place: Canada: British...
GTGGAGCGCCGCCCGATGGCGCCGATGGGACATTTCTCGCTGATCCGATACCGGAAAAGCTGAAAGCCAGGCTGGCTTCATCAGGTGCGTTGCCGGTTGTTTTGCCCGGCGTGATCTGATCCGAAACCGGTTCCCCTCTAGGGATCATGCCGCAGGGAACATCCGCGCTGCTGCGCCGTTTTCCCAGCATGACAAAGAAAATCCCGATAGCGATGAGTGCCGCGTTGGTGCTGTTGCCTGCGGTGAGTTTTGCGCAGGCGCCGCCTGCGCCTTCGACACCGCAAGCCCAAACCGCTCCGCCGAGTCCGGATCGTGCGACAACAAACTGTGTGCCGACCGAGGCGGTTCCGCATGAAGGGACGGTCGCTCCGCGCGGCACCACCACCGGCCGCGCGCCGGAATCGCTGGGCGACCGGTTGGCGAAATCCGATGGCGTGCTGTGTCCGCCGCCCGGTGTCGATCCCGAAATGCATGCGCCGACCCCGCAAGGTGGCGCGATGAAGGTGATTCCGCCCCCCGGCAGCCCCGGCGGCGATCCCTCGGTGCGGCCAAAATAAGGTTTTCCCCGCCCCGGGGCGGTTCTTTGCGGGCTATTGCGCCTGAAAAACCAATCAGATCGGGCCAGGTGCCGTCATTGCTTGACAGGCATTTGGGTGACTTCTTATATGCCGCCGTTCGCGACCGCGAAGGCGGTTCGAGCGTGCGGCGAGGTAGCTCAGCTGGTTAGAGCACGGGAATCATAATCCTGGGGTCGGGGGTTCGAGTCCCTCTCTCGCTACCAATAAAATAGCGTGTTTTTGCGCCTTCCGCTTTTTTCTTTCCTTCCGTACCACGCTTCGTACCACGTTGCTGGCCGTCTGCGCCGAAGGATTCCAATACGATCCTTAGATATTCCAAGGCCTTACACGAGGTGCCGTTTTCCTAGCTTCGGCTGAGTAGCGGATACTTGGGCGAATGAGGACGTGAGGGTCGCGGGTGCGAGGACGCTGAGGCCAAGAAGCCGACTTGCTTGAGAGCGCGGATTGAAGGATTCGCTTGCGCAAGGGGAGCGGGAGAAAGAGTGGGGCCTGATACGCCAGCCTGCTCCTTTGTTCTCTTTACCTCGCTCTGGAGTTCGGATTGTTCAATGTACTGGTCGTGCTGTCTTAGCAGTTGGGCGCGGGCTCTTGGCGATTCCGGTGTCGGCAAAGATACGTGGGCACCTAGTGCTTCGAACTTGCGCAATTTGCCTGTACGGATCATTGAAATCACCCGGTCAATGGCGTATATAAATGACTTGGAATGCTGTCGACGTTACGTTTGAAATCGACGCCGACGCCACCTTCGAACAGGTTATCACGGTCGTCATAGGAACTCCGCAGGGTCGAATTTTCGTTATGGCGGAGCCCAGAGAAGAAGGACGAACGCTAATTCTCGATGGCTTCAACATTCATTCTGATGCCGGTGCGGGAGTAATCGGTCGTGCCAATCTAAAGATGTTGGCCCAGTTCGTGATGGAAAGGATGGATTACGATGAACTCGTCGTTCAAGGAACGTCTCGAACGTCTGGGGCCGGTCCGGGTCGTGTCCCCGGTAAGCTCAGGTTCTCCCGCAGTCATATCCCTGCGTCCGACCACCGGCCGTAGGATTAACGCGATATCGGCAACCGTGTCTCTGGCTCGCCGGGGCGTACCGATGCTCCGCGCCAAGAGGACGGTTGAAGAAATGATTGCTACCGGTCGGACCGTCCTTGAACTTCCGAAGGTGGAGAGTCGGAATCAGTTATTGGCTGAACTTGCCGAGTTCGGCATCGAAGCGAGAGCTGTTGCGAGCTATGAAATCGATATCCGTGCTCTTCGCGACAGGCTTAAGTTGACTCAGGAGCAATTCGCGCTCCGGTTCGCGATTGACTTGGACACGTTGCAGAATTGGGAGCGAAAGCGGCGTAAGCCTGATAGTGCCGTTCAGGCTTATCTTAGGGTTATCGCACGATCGCCCGAAGTGGCCAGTGAGGCTCAAGAGGAGCCTGAGACTTCAAAGCAGCTTACTTATTGAGGACGCTTCCGAAGCAAAAATTCGACCGGAAGTTCGAACCGTAGATTTATACGACGGTAGACGGACATCGCGAGCTTCGGCGAGCCCGCGCGAGAGAAGCCAATGCGGCTCCAAATGCTGCCTCTTCGCCGAGCATTTCGGTCTTCGAGAAATCCTGCAAATTTCTTAGGGCTGCGAAAGCGGCTTGCTGCTCAGCGTAGCCTGAAGCCCTCGGCAAAACATACCGGCGCTTGGCCGTATCGCTGAGAGATGAGAACGATGATCACGACTGAGCACATTGCACGGAAATTTTGTGCGAATGTCGTCGGCTTAGTTGCGCCGGTCCAAGTTCATCTGAGCAGGGCGTTGCCCGAACCATCGCCTTCCTTCGCAACTCTTCACATGGATCGGGCAAGCCGGAGCAAGGCTCCGACAACGGGCATATGGACGAAGAGGTGGTCGCAGGAGCGCCCTGAGGCGGCTTTCACTGCCTCTCCGTAGAGCGCGACTTGTGGCGCATATTGAAGCGCCTTAGCCTCCCATTGCTCGAATCGTCCCGGGAAACTCTTGTGATCGATGATTGCCGTTGTCTCGTTCGTTTCCACTAGGAGATCTATCCGACCCTGAATTAGTTGCCGACCTATCCGCGCAGTGACGGGGGCCTCCCGCCGTAACTTTGCACCGGGCCAAAGAACAGCAAGTTTGGTGTGAAGGCGATCTGAAGCTGTCAGCGCATCCTTAGCGCTGAAGCCCGTCACTCGCCAGCGATCAAGGGTGGCCTTTGCATCCGTAATCCGCGTTTCGGTCGGACGTGCCGGATCATCGTAGGCTAGAATGGCATGCAGGGCTTCGCCGAGCGTTGCGAAGTCGGCAATGCCGTCGATGGGGAGTCGGTCTCCGAGTGTTGTCCTTTCGGACACAAACCAATCGCTACCTTCGGCGGCGGAAGGGCGGATGAATAGCGGTTTGCGCGGCAGCGGCGTGTCCCCGACTTTTGACCGGACGAAGGTCGGATCTGGATATCGCTCCTCAGGCGAGGCATCCGCAGCGAGAAGGCGAACATCCGCAAGGAATGTTTCGCTCCCGACGCCAATCAAGTTTTCGTCCTCGGCGGGAGGAAGCACGTGAGCGTCCGCATCGGGAGCGTCGAGCACCTTGAGCCAGTTCAGCGATCCTTTCGCCGGCGGAGCGAAAACCAGGTAGTCGCGAGCGCGGGTCACGCCAACGTAGAGAAGTCGGGTGTCTTCATGTACCGCCTTCTCCCATGCCGCCTGGCCCAACGGTGAGGCGGCAGCCGCGGCGCCGAGAGCGCCGTCCTTACCGGACAAGCCATACGGCCACGGCCAATAGCGTATCCAGCGTCCCTTGAGCGGATTGGTCCAATCCAGAGCAGCGTCGGTCTCGGCAACCGGCTCGTACAGACGCGCCCGCGGCTCCCAGGTCAGACCCGTCATGACCGTCATCGGCCATTCTAGTCCCTTGGCGCCATGATAGGTCATCACTTGGATAGCGTTTGCCGCGAGGCTTGGCGGTCGCTTCGGATCGGCATCCGAAATGGCCGTGAGCAGACCTTGAAGCGTGGCCGGCATGCCCGAAGCTGCACACTCCTCCTCGTAAGCGCCCGCGAAGCCTCGCAGTGCCTCAAGATCGTCCAGGCGAATCGGGTGGTCGCCCCAAGCCTCGATACGACTAATTACAGGAGGTAATGCCAGCACTGCGTCTACCACTTCGGCGGGCGTGAGATTCAGAAGCTGCGCTCTGAGTTGCACCAGTGAATCCGCAACGGGGACGTGGGTACGCAACGCTGCGTCGGGCTCGTCATCTGCCGCGGCCATAAGCCAAGCCTCTGATTCCGGATCATTCGAAAAGAAGCGAGCCATCTCGGCGAGTGCAAGCCGGTCGCTTGTGTCCGCGATCCAACGACAAGCTGCCAACACCAATTCGATGTGCGGTGTTCGCGCCAGTCCGGAGCGCTCCACTGCGACCGGCAAACCTGCTCGACCGAGAGCTGCGGCGAAGCGCGTCACGTCGGGGTTGCTTCGGCAGAGGACGGCGATATCGCCCGCCAGCAGTGGCCGGTGGTCCCCGCCATTCTCCCCCACGAGCCAATCACCGCCGGCCTCGAGCGCCGATCGCAGTCCGACCGTCAATGCATCGGCCTGTTCCGATGCCTTGCCCGCCAGAGGCCACCAAGCCAGCGGGTGGCGGTCGAAGCCAACGTCCGAGCGGGCGGCACCTGAGAACGCGTGCTGCGCTGCCGGCAACCCCATTCGTTCGAAAGCTGGGCCGAACATTGCGTTTGCGAAATCGACGATTCCCGGCCGACTGCGCCACGATATGGAAAGGACGTTATCGGCATCGTCACCTGCGCCCACGAAGGCAGCTTGGGTGAGATTAGTATCCGAACCGCGGAAGCCGTAGATCGCCTGCTTTGGATCGCCGACCCACGTGCTTGCCTCGACTATGTCGCTCAAAGCCTTGAAAACAGCCACCTGAAGGGGACTGGAGTCCTGGAATTCGTCGACGAATACCCGTCCCACACGTTCGCGCAGACGACCCGCCAAAGAGGGATTCTTCAGGACTTGCAAGGCAAGGGCTTCTTGGTCAGTGAAATCGACGAGGCCGCGCTCAGCCTTCCAGCTTTGGTAAGCCTCCAAAGCATCGGCGGCGCACGCGAAGATGGTACGGATGAATTTCTCCGCGTCGTCGCGTAGCGTGGGGTGACCTGCATGCCGCCCTGCGGCCGCCACGAGAGCAGCCAATGCATCGCGGTAGGCGCGGCCATCCTTCGTTGGCGCACACGACACTTTCGTCAGCCTGGCCCAAAGCGACCACGGAAGCTGCTCACCTCTGCTCGCGCGTTGGTGGGCAGATCGGATCGTCTGTAAATCCTTGGCTGCGGTGGCGCTCGCAATCGCGGGACGGGCGGCCACTGCGTCTGCAAGAGCCGTAAGCAGTTCATTGTCGAGCTTGTCTGCAGCACCCGAAGAAGGCGGCATAAGCTCGAGAAAAGTCGTTGCGGATCGCTCCGCGGAGTCGGCTAGATCGCTTGCGGCGATGCCATTCGCTCGAGCCAAGGTAAGGATCGTGCGCACCGTGCGCCGCCAATCGGGCCCTTCGGTGCCTGGAGGCTGAGGATCGTTGTGTCCGAAGAGATCCGCGAGCCGATTGAGCGTAGGTGCGTGTTCAGCGATCGCTGCATCGGCCGATATCGAGAATGTAAGGGATTCGTTGGCCTGTCCGATTACCGCGGTGGATGGGGAGCGGCCGAGGTCGAGTGCGAACTCAGCCACGATCTGACCGCATACAGCATTGACTGTTCCGAAACGCGCGCCGAGCAAGCGGGCGGCGGATGATGCCTGCCCACGAAGAAAGAGTTCAGCGCGGGCGCGCTCTACCAGTTCGTCGGCTGCTTTGATCGTAAACGTGGTCGCGAGGACCTCCTCGGGGGGACGGGAAGCCACCTCCTCGGCGATATCGCGCACGATCCGCGTAGTCTTGCCAGCACCCGCAGAGGCTGTGATGGCCTGGAGCTTGATGGGCATCAGAGCGTCTCCACGTTTACGCGGCAAAGGTTGGTCAGGTCGCAAAAGCGACAGGGTTCGGTAGCGGGCTCGAACCCGAGTTCAACGGGCCGGCGATCGGCGGCACCCTCCACGCCAGCCGCCAGAACAATTCCTTTACTCGCGAGATCGCGCCATATCGCCCAGTCGGAGCCTAGCAGATGCAACGTTTCGGTCTCGGTTCTGCTGGCTTCCAACGCGTCGTCTGCCAGTATCGAGCCGACAGGAGCGAGAATGCGCCGCTGGCGGAGCAGGAAATAGCCGCCATCGCTTACCTTGCCCTCGGTGCCCGCGATGCCGCGGTAGACAGCGAGCTGTAACGCTCTCCCCTCGACGATCTCCTCGCGGTATCGACGTTCAGAGCGCGTCCATTTGAGATCGAGGACAGCGGACAGGGTTTCCCGACGCACTAGAATGTCGAGACGTCCACGCAATGCGAGGTCGCCAACGTCCGCTTCGCGATCGACCTCGGTACCGACCACTTCTAGCCCACGATCGTGAAGTAGCCCGACAAGTGATTCCAAGGCAGAGGGCACGAGCACGCGCGCGGCTGCCAGTTCGCCTGCATACTCTGGCTGCTGCAGGAGCGCAGCCATCTGCGGCAATAACCTTTCGAACAATTCGGCAGCAGCGCCGCGCAGTCCGTCGAGGGGCGGCGGGGCGCCGGGCAGTAGGAGCCTTCGGGCGATCTCATGCGCCAGATTGCCGAAGAGTTGGTCCGGCCCGGGTATCTCGGCGAAGGCGCCTGATCGGAGTGAGAGAACGTCCTGGACCAACCAAGCAAGCTGGCACTTGACCAATCGCCCCAAGGAGGTGGCGCTTTCGCGGCGACCCTTGAGGCGGGTCACGGCCGACGCCGGCACGTTCCACGCTGCGCGCCCGATTGGAGGATATAGCGTCTCCTGAGGCTGACGGACCAAGATGCGGTTCGCAAGCTTCACGTCACCTTCGTGCAGCAATCGCTCCGCGCGGAAGAACACACCCTGGGCAGCATCCTTGAGTATCGGGCGAAGCTGGTGGGCCAGTGGATGAGCCACCGTTCGATCTGTCCGGGAAAGCGCTGGACGCACGAGCAGCACTTGCTCCGATGTTCGCTGTAGAACTTCTGCGTAACTCGTCGCGATGCGACTGGAAGCGGCGGCTGAGGTTTCCAATCGAACGCCCGCGACTTCCAAAGCCGCCAGCTCCGCAGCGCTCCAAGGATGGTGCGATACCCTCTCGCCAGGGCCCACGAAGCTCCACCAGATGACCCTTGGAGCTCCATTCCACAATGCACCGGGAGCGCGAATCGCCCTCAACCCGCCTTCTTCCGGCCAGTGCGAGGGATTTTGGACCCCGTCGGCGAGAACTTGTCCGAGAATTCGCTCTAACAGCAAAGCGGGCAGCGTCTCCTGTTCAAGGTGGTCAAGCGCTTCTGAAAGGGCGCGAGCCGCGCCGGCCACTGCCAGCAACAGCGGATCTCCGGTGCCGGCGTCGGCCTCCATGGCCCAGGCCGCCACGCGTCCCGCGATCTGGCGTGCTTCCGTCACCGGCATGCCGGTCTTACGATCGAATTGTGCGCCAGCCGTCCAGCTGCGCCATCTGGCCACTTGAGCATCGGCTTTTGCCGCAGCCTTGTCGCCAGCATCGATGTTCATCTCCAGCGCCCGCGCCCGAATATCCTCCCAAGCTGAAGTCCAGGCGCGGCCGTCGAGGCCCGGCTCGGTGGTAAGTGCACGCGCGAGGCGTCCGGACGCAAAACGAGGCATGGGAGGCCGTGGCAGCATCAGCAGGTTTAGGAGGGCTTTGGGATCGAACGGTCGCCAAGCCACGGCAAACGCCAGCGGCAGGACCTGCAGTGCTCCACGCCAAGGAGAACGACTGGAAAGGCCGAGGGCGGGTAGCGCCCTTGAGTGCAGCACTCCATCCAGAAGAGCGGTGTCACCATCAGGGGCCAACACGACCGTTCCCTCCAACGATGCTGTCGGCCCGGCGGCCAGCCAATCTGCCACAGCTTCGGCCGCCATTAGTGCGGTGTCGGCTTCTACGAGCACCACGGTACCATCGCCGACGAGGGGCTCGGGCATATTGCCGTCCAAAGCCGTCTGCAGCCGCCGAAGATCCGTGCCGTCTATGGCGGGCATACGGCCAGCGTGCTCGACGATCGTTACGCCTGCAGCTTCGAGAGCGTCCATCACTCGATGCCATAACGGTGGGAGTGCGGCTCTGGACTCGAGAAGAGAGAGTTTGACGAGCCGCAGCCCCGGCCGTGACGACAATGCAGGTAGCAGGGCCGCCGCACGATCGGCGAGTCCCCAAGGTAGCGTAGCTCCATTGTTCTCGACCTCGACGAGATCGTCGATCCGTTGGACACCCACGGGAACGCGCGCCCAGCCGCCGGCGACGAGGACGTCGCGCAGAGAGAGAACTTCGATCGCAGTCGACCAGGGATCCTTAGAAAAGGAATCCGACCAGAAGCGCGGTGCGGCACCGGCGGCCCGGATCTTTGCGACATAGGCCGCTATCCGAACCGCGGGTGATGCGGCTGGGCCGGCAAGCCCGAGTTGCACCTCTAACGCCTCCGTCAGTCCCGCAGGACCGACGATCGCGATGTCCACGGCACCGCCCGGTGCAGGTGCATCGGGGTAGGTTCGTCCGTCCGCTGCGATCCCGAAGAAGAGCTCCATGATCGGCCTCCCTAAAGGCTGTATTCGGCGCTAGTCGCCGATATGCTTCTCGATGAATTGAATTCGGTCCGCGGAGCACCCCCGCGAACGCTATGGAAGGCAATCGCTTTGCACGATAGCGATCGCTTCCCCACAACACCAGACGCGCAGTCGGCGAGGTAGTATTGGCCCGAAGGGATCGTCTCGCTGACCTCTCAAGGAAGCCCGCCGCGTCGTATCGACTCGGAACGGACGATAATGCTAAATATGAGTAGCAGGCGCAGGCAGGCTCAGATGTTCAATGTTTGAATGATCGGAGTGGGTCCGGGGTATATTGATGGGGCGACGAAAGTCTGGCGGGTCGTCGGCAGGATTTGGAGTTCTGATACTGCTGGGCGGAATTCTCGCTCTGTTCGGTGCGGCATACCGCTTCGCTGTCGAGAACTCCGCTGCGATCATCGCATTTCTCGCTGTTGGGAGCATCGTCGCTCTTTTGGGCTTTCTAATTTTCAGCAGAAAGTCAAAAGGGCAACAACTCCAATCTCAATTCACGTCTGAACCCAGTGCGACGCCAATATCAATTGAGCGGTTCGCAAGTTTCTCTTCGACAACTCGAAAAGCAAAGGCAACTTGGATCCTTCCAGGGCAGCAAATCTCGATCCAGAACTTTCAGATTTCTGACGGTCTTTTCTATTTTGGCGAGTCCGTTGCTTTGGATCGGTCTAATGCGTCCGGCCAATACGCGATAAATGGCAAACTGCCCGTTGCACGGGGACAATCGGACACCGCTGGGGCCTCGATGTCCTATTGGCCATCATATGCCAGCATCACCCCGCAAGCGCGGCGCGCATTTCTTGAATGGATGGCGGGTGGGCGTTCCAATCCATCATATGGAATTGGATACGTTTTCCTGTTTTTCTATGGAATCGAGCATCGACTATTCATCGATCGGGATTTCCAAGGCGTGGAGCCGTTGGTGGCTGAAGTCGAGCGGCTTCTTTTGATCTATGGAAGCAACAATTCCTTTAATGGATATGCGAATTCATTCCTGACCTTCGCAAAACTGGCCGCCGGCGTATCACTGGGGCCGCCACGGTTCGCTGTTGAGGGATCAGGTTCAAACGGAATTGACGCGGAGACCCGCATCTATCTCGGACGGCGTCTCGCGATAACGAACACATTCGCCGCAGAAGATGCCCTCCTCTGGGTTCTCGCGCTGCCAGACGTCTATCTCCGCACTCCGGCGGTTAGATGTTTCGATGAGTTCGCCCTTCTGTGGGCGTTGCGGTTTAATCAGAAATATCCAAAGGGCTTCGCGGTCAAGGTGCCGACGAAGACGATCGACTTTCGGTATCGGGCTGCAAGCGGCGCATTTGAAGTTGAGGTGCCCGGAGAGCATGAGCAATACCCGGATATAGCGGCAGTCAAAACCTCGACGAATGTTTTGGTGACACTTGTCCAATCATGCACAGAGGAACTCGAACCCTTCAGTCGGTTCGTCGGGCGAAAGCCGGAGGCTCGCGCAACGATGCAGGCTGCTATTCTGTTGCCCAACGATCTTCTGCAGGACAAATCGGTGGGAGCGTTTCGCAGCTTCGGCGAGCGCATAGATGCCGTCATTGGTACTCATGGTCGCGCCAGTACAACAATGCGCGAAGTCATTAAAATGGTCGGCTTTGACGTTCCCGCAGACGGAAAGGTGACGTCAGCACTTGGCGACCAGTTGGGAAATATACTTGATCGGATCGATGTTGCGATCGAGCCCGACCGACGGTACGGCAGCGGCACTCCGCAATTAGACGACAAGGTTTTTCTTTTCAAAGCTGCTGGTGGGGGGCCTGTTGACCAGGATCGTCCGCCGTACAGATCGATGAAAGCTCAAGTGGAAGTCTCGGTTTTGGCTGCCGCCGCGGATGGAGAAGCTTCGAGTGACGAGCTTAGAGAAGTAATCGCCGTGATCCGAGCCGGTGTCGCCCTCACCGGCGTTGAGCAGGCACGGCTTATTGCTTTCGCGGTTACGATTTTTGAAAGCCCGCCGAAACAGGCTCGCGTACTGCGCCGTTTGACCGACCGAACGGTCGAGGAGAAGCAAGCGATTGCAAATGCCGCGATTGCCGCGGTCGGCGCGGGCGAGAATGTCAAACAGGATGAAGTCCGGTTTCTCGAGCGGCTGCATAAATCTTTGGGCTTGCCATCCGATGGTGTGTATTCGGGGCTGCATCGCACGACAAAGGCGCCCGACGAGCCGGTGCCAATTACGGTAGAAAAGCGGGTTAGCGGAATCCCGATTCCCAAACAAACGGAAACTGCGGCAATTGCCGCCGCTAGTGTCCGTATAGACGCTGGCCGTTTGGCCCAAGTTCAGAAGGAGACACAAGCTGTTTCCGATCTGCTTACCCAGATCTTTGTCGAGGATGCTGAAACGGCGACCAATTCCAGCCCAGCAGACCTCGCTGTAGATAGTGCATCGGCGTTCTGGGGGTTGGACGAAGCGCATGCAGAACTAGTGGAGTATTTGGAAATAAAAGTTCAAATTACCCGACAGGAGTTTGAAGAGCGCGCGCGATATCTAAAACTTCTGCCGGATGGAGCCATTGAAAAGATCAACGATTGGGCGTTCGACAGGTTTGATGAGCCACTCCTCGAGGATGGTGAACAAGTTATAATGGATGCACGACTGCGTAGTCGGCTCGCGGAATTGAGAGAAGCAGCGACATGAGTAAACCTGCCAAGACGATCAAAGCGCGTGATCGCGATACCATCATTCAGGCGCTTTCCGCGGGTGTCGTGCCGCGTATAGGACTGCCGCATATTCAAGTTGGACGCGCGGCTGAGATATCGGCGCTACTGCGCGACATTGATAGGATCGCGGATGCAGGTTCTGCCATTCGGTTTGTTATCGGCGAGTACGGCGCTGGAAAGACTTTCTTCGCGAACCTCGTTCGGTTGATTGCTTTGGAAAGAAAGTGCGTCACGGTTCACGCGGATTTAGCTCCGGATCGGCGTGTACACGCAAGTGGAGGGCAGGCCCGGGGGCTCTATTCCGAGGCCATCCGAAACATGGCGACGAGAAATAAGCCCGAAGGCAACGCCCTTGCAAGTATCGTTGAGCGACTCGTGACGGATGCGGTAAAAGAAGGCTCTGATCGCAAAATTGGCGTGGAGACTGTGATCGACGAAAAGCTCGCGCCAATTCAGGATTTCGTGGGAGGATACGATTTTGCCACTGTGCTAAAAGCGTATTGGCGGGGCAGTGAGACCTCGAATGAGGTGCTGAAGACTTCCGCACTACGGTGGCTTCGTGGTGAGTTCTCTACCAAAACCGAAGCCCGAAAAGAACTCGGAGTCCGAACCATCATTGACGACGACAGCGTGTACGATTCCCTGAAATCGATGGCTTGCTTGGTTCGTGTCGCCGGATATGCGGGGATGTTGGTAATGTTCGACGAGATGGTCAACATCTACAAGCTGCAGAATTCTCAGGCCAGAAATCAGAACTATGAACAGCTTCTCCGAATCGTGAACGATGGGCTTCAGGGCAACACCGTCGGTATCGGCTTCGTGATGTGCGGTACGCCGGAATTTCTATTGGATACCAGGCGTGGTTTGTATAGCTACGAAGCGCTCCAGTCGCGATTAGCGGAGAACCAGTTTGCGACCGCAGGCCTTGTCGATCTTTCCGGCCCGGTCATGAAGCTGAAGAGCCTTACGCCGGAGGATCTCATTGTTCTACTGTCAAATATCCGGTCGGTCTTCGCGTCCGGCGATCCGTCCAAGAATCTAGTTCCTGACGAAGCTCTGACGGCGTTCATGGATCATTGCAACAAACGGATCGGCGAAGCCTACTTTCGAACACCGCGCACGACGGTCAAAGCCTTTGTGCAACTGCTTTCGGTTTTGGAGCAGAACCCGGGCTCGAGTTGGCGGGAGTTGCTCGGCGCAGTTCAGATTGCCGAAGACGCTCCAGATCTCGCCACAGAAGACGAACCAAGCAGCGGGCAGAACGGCAGTGGTGATGAGCTCAGCAATCTCCGCATCGGATCTTGAAGGCGTTTATGATCGCCTTGATCCCAAGATCCGGCGCTGGATTCGCGACCAGGGTTGGGAGGAACTGCGTGAGATCCAGGCCCGTACTATTATTTCTGTTCTGGACCGCAAACAGGACATCATTATTGCGGCGACCACTGCCGCGGGAAAAACTGAGGCAGCATTTCTACCTGTGCTCACCTCGATAGCTGCGCGGATCAAACCTGGATTTTCGGTCCTCTACGTCAGTCCGTTGAAAGCGCTGATCAATGATCAGTTCAGACGCCTGGACGAGCTCTGCGAAAGCATGGAGATTCCCGTCGTTAAGTGGCACGGGGACGCCTCACAGGCGGGAAAGAAGAAAGCACTGGCGAAGCCCGACGGCGTTGCGTTGATTACGCCTGAGTCGATCGAGGCAATGTTCACGAGACGGCCCGCCGACGCCCGCCGACTTCTTTCGTCAGCTGATTTTATTGTCATCGACGAACTACATGCTTTTCTGCAGGGGCCGAGGGGCCTCCACGTTGCCAGTCTTTTGCGGCGTATCGATGCGATGGCGGAAGTGCCGGCCCGACGTATTGGGCTCTCAGCGACGATTGGTGATCTTGGGCAGGCGGCGGCGTGGCTGCGGCCCGCTAGTCCATCCACCGTTGAAATTCTTGAGGCAAAATCCGATGCGCCGGAATTGCGGCTCCAAGTGCGCGGTTATGTGGAGCCTCCCGACCTCGACGATCCGGACCACGCCGAAGGAGCCGGTGAGGACGGTGAGACCGCGCAACGCATCGCATTGGATGTCATAGCGGACCACCTGTTTCAAAATTTAAGAGGCTCAAATAATCTCGTATTCGGCGGATCACGCCGGACGGTTGAATCGGCGGCAGACCGTCTGCGCAGACGCTCCGAAAAGGCGAGCGTCCCTAATGAGTTTTACCCGCATCATGGCAGTCTGTCGAAAGTGCTTCGCGAAGAGCTCGAGGATCGCCTGAAAGATGGGAAGTTGCCGACGACGGCGATCTGCACATCGACCTTGGAGTTGGGTGTGGATATCGGGTCGGTAAAATCTGTCGCGCAGATTGGTGCACCTCGCTCGCTTTCTTCTCTTCGTCAGCGTCTAGGAAGGACGGGCAGGCGTAGAGGAACACCATCAGTGTTGCGAATTTACGTGCGTGAGCCCTACATCGGGATCAAGTCAGGAATGCTCGATCGGCTTCATCCAGGTACGATCAGAGCGGTTGCCGTTGTTAGGCTGTTGCTTGCGGCATTTGTCGAGTCGTCGGGTCCGATACCGGAGGTCGCCTCCACTCTCATTCATCAGATACTTTCCGTGATCACGGAACGGGGCGGGATTCGTCCAAAACCATTGTTCGACTTACTTTGCGGACCCGGGCCGTTTTCGTCGATCACAGCAACGGATTTCTCGCATCTGCTCCGTCACATCGGTAGTCCAACCGTCAAACTCATAGAGCAAGCGCCGGATGGCATCCTGATGCTTGCTCAAGAGGGCGAAAAGATTGTTCAGTCGAGGAGCTTCTTCGCGGTTTTCGAGACGGCCGATGAGTGGAGACTGACTGTTGGCGGACGCACGTTGGGAACCTTGCCGATCTCATTTCCGGTTCACAAGGACAGCTTGGTTGTTTTTGCCGGTCAACGATGGATCGTCAAAGATCTCGATGAACCGACGAAGACGTTAGTCGTTTCGCCACATCCGGGCGGGGTTGTCCCGCGGTTCGAACGAGTCAATATCGAACCGGCTGCTGATCGCTTGGGTGCCGAGATGCGAGAAGTTTACCTTTCGTCCGACGTGCCACCATATCTGGATCAGAAAGCCAGGGAGTTGCTGGCCGAGGGCAGGGAAACCTTCCGGGCTCTTGAGCTTGATCGGAGGTCGCTCGTCAGTGAGGACCGAGATCTTCATGTTTTTCTGTGGCGGGGGTCGCAGGCAACGGCGGTCTTCAGCGCGGCGCTCGCCATGGCTGGCTTAGCCGCCGAGGTTCATGATTTCGGAGTGACGCTTGATAAGACGACCGCTGACGAAGCAATGCCGATTTTGCAGAAGCTCGCTAACATGCCGGCGATAGACCCGGCAGACGTCGCCGCATTTGTCGAGAATATCAGCGGAGGAAAATTCCGCGATTATGTTCCTGACGGGCTCGCTCGAATCCAATGGGCAGTCCAGAATGCTTCCTTGATAGCGTCAATGCCAGCGACGGCAGCTCAAGCTCTTTCTTAAGCCGGGTCTATCGGTTTGGGACGGGACCAAAGCCCGCGGATTTTGATCGGGCCGGGCATGTTCATCGGCGCGATCGTTTTACTGGCAGATAACTGGCGCATTTGTCGCGCGTCGCGTCGTCGTGGGTGAACTCCGCCGGCGACATTCCCCCAAGTTCACGCCTCGAACTTCTCATCCACAAGCTTGCTAGTTCGGGATCGTAGTACCTGGTCCCTGCGAGGGCTTCCAATTCCGCGACGGCCTTTTGTTTACGCCAACGCATCTGCTCTTCGAGATTGAACGCACGTGCTTTTCGATCAAGCGCGTTACGCTCGGTCCCATGTGTTCTCATGCATCTGCTTGCCGGCGGATTTCGAGGTTTCCCCTCCACCGTAGCGCAGCCCATTGTTGTCAAGCAGTTGAGAACAAAGTGGAATCCACGTCTCTTTCCGGGCACCAAGGGATCGTCGAAAGCCGTTCTTCGGCACGCTTTGATGCATTCCGATACCGTTTTGCGCCACTTTTTGCCCTCCTGAGCGATCACGTGGCGGCCGATACCGTTCGCTTTCCTCCACCATCGGACTCGTTTTTTCGACTTTTCGCAGTCTTTGCTCGCGGCCTCTTCCCGGACTTGGCGGCGAGCTGCGCCGGCGCAACACCGCCCTTCTGCAGGGTTCGGAGCAGCCGGAGCCGGTCGAACGGGTAGCTGGGGTCGGGCTTCCTCACCCGTTCGAAGAAGGCGCCGGGCGTCTCGCCGTCGGTTCGCTCCCGGTAAAGCTCCAGGATCCGCACGTCCCAGAACCGCTCGAGCCGTTCGCGCTCTTCCCGCTCCGCGGGCGTTTCGGCGGCGCGCCGGCGTGCGAACAGGCGGAGGCGGATGCTGTCGGCTGTGCAGTTCAGCAGATAGGCGATCTGCCGGGTCGTCAGGAGCCCGCGGTCCCGCAGCAACGACAGGTACGGGAGGTGTTTCTCGATCAGCATGGCGCGCTGTGCGTTCAGTTTTCGTCCGGTCCAGGCCTGGCGCAGAAGCGAGGCGCACACCGGATCGGTGCGCATGAAGTTCGTGATCGGCGTCTTCGAGCGCACGGGTTTAAAGAGGCGCATCTCGCGCGCGATCTTGGCCTTGCCGTGGCCACCGATCCATCTTCCGGCCTCGCCCGCGAGCTTGTGGCGGCGATTCAGCACCTTCCAAAGGCGCTCGTGGTCGTCCCTCGCGGCGACGATTTCGGACATCGGCACGTCCAGGTCGTTCGCGGTGCGGCGGTGGCGCAGCGCCATGATGGCGGCCCGATCGGTTTCCTCGACGAAGCAGCGGTCGAAGAACCCGTACAGTCGTGCGAGGATTTGGCCGCCGTGCAGACCGTACTGGGCGGCGAGATGCTGGAATGCGTACCTGCCGGTCGAATTGTCGAGCGGCGACCCGTCCTCCGAAACGAACAGCGCCGTGCCGCCGAGCTTGCGGCGCAGCTTCAGGTAGCGCTCGATCGCAGCCACGACGACGGGGAGGAGCAAGACCGGATAGGAATGTCCGCACGTCGTGGCCGCCCTCAATTGGTCCGTGTCGTATTGGGCGAGCGTGAAGGTTGTGGCCCGGCTCGGCGTGATCCGTGCGCAGGCCGCCAAGGCCGCGAACGCCGCCCACATCCGTCGATAGAAGAGCGTCCGGTATCCTGAATTGATCCAGGTGTCGGGATCGATCGTCGCGAGCACGTCGCCGCGCGTGAAGCGCGGCGTATGCACCGACGGCGCCAGGCGGGGCATCGTCATCCTTGGCCGTCCGCTACTCATTTCCAAACGCTTTTTTGGCGGCGAGGGTTCGGCGGGGGTGGTCCGGGCCGCGAGGCGCGCGGAAGCCGCCGGCAGAGCTTTTTCGGATCCATGAAGCCAAGGAACGTCAGCTTGCTCTCGTCGGGTTTAGGCCGGGTCATGCCTTCGCTATCCGCTTCGAGGAACAGATAATGCTGCTTAATCACCACCGGGTCGTTGCCGGTCAGGTGTCCGATGCGGCTGAGGCCGAAACCCGCCTCCCAGAAGATGCCGACGGCGGAGGCCTTGAGGTCGTGTCGTCGATTCGGGATACCCACCGCGACGAACGCCTTCTTGGCGCGATATGCGATGTTGTCGACCCGGCTGCCGCAGCCGTCGTGGACGACATAGAAACCGCCGTCCTCCACGTCGTCCCACGCTTCGGCGCGCTGCCGCGCCTGGTCGTCTCTGAACCAGCGGGCGAACAGGCGCACCGCCGGCCGCAGCAGCCGCGATGGGCGACGCGGCTTGTGCTCGTAGTCGGGCCCGAGGCGGCCGTTGCGGATGATCATCCGTCGGGCGAGATCGATCCACCCTCGGGTATCGTGCTTCTCCCAGCCGAGCAGCGCGATGCGCTGCAATCGCGTCCCAGTGATGACGTAGACCATCACGAGACGGATCACCGGCATGTAGAACGCGAGGTGTTCGGCCAGTTGCTTGCCCGACAGCCGCAATGGCCATTGACGCATCTTTCCGTTGCGTTCCACCCATTCCCAGGCGAATCCATCGCCGTTCCAATGGTAGCCAAGGCAGAAGAAGACCACCTTGACGATGTCAGTCCAAGTGATGCCGGCCGCGAGCTTCTGCTGGTAGTCCTGTTCGCCACGCGTCTTATTGAAGCTGAGCCGGACCGCCAGCCGGTACTCCTCGGCGAACTCGCCGAGTGCCTGAGACAGGCAGGAGTGATAGTTCGCGACCGTGCCGTCCTGCCCTCCCTTGACTTGATCGCCGACGATCGGTGCTCCGGCCTCCACCAGGTGTTTGCGGAACCAATCGTTGAAATTGTCGCCGACGTTGGCGGTGTGCGAAGCGAGGGTCCGCTCCTCGAGGAATTCCATCCAGGTCTCGACCCGATGGCCGTCCCGGTTGTCCGTATCCTGGGTGGCGAAGTTTCCGCGCTTTCGATCGAGGATCGCTTCGGGCTTGTCCCTTGCGGCGCCACGACGCTTTAGTCGTTTATCGAGCCACCAGCGTAAGATGCGCGAGTACCGGATCGTGGTGGGCGCGTGACGGGCCTGCAGACGAAGCACTTTTTCTGCCGCATGCTTGACGAGTTCGGCTCGCGCGGTGGGATGCAATCTGGCCTGCGCTTCCGTCATGCCGTCGGCCGCAACGCCGGTCGACTTCTCGCTCCCGTCCCACGTATTCCGGACAACGATCATCGCCGACCTTCCGGGTTCGACACCGCGGATTGTCAGGTAGGGGACGGCCCCTCCGATATCGAATTCCTTGTCGAGCTTCTGCAGGAGGCTGATCGGATCGAGGCCGGTCTCGTTAAGGAACAGCCTGTCGAGCTTTCTCGAACCCCAGGCGTCCTGGGGCCACGGAAGATGCGTATCCTTTTCTCTCTTGTACGGTCCCTTGCTCACGGTTCCTCGCGCTTTCCATCAACGGATAAAATCTGCCTTTGTAGGCGCTATATGGCGTCCACCCGTTAAAAGCGCAATTTGTCCGTTGAACCGTCCCGGGAAAGTGGTTAATGCTAGAGGCGGAGTCGCGAACCTGGGGCGAGCATGGCGACATCGGTCGAATTGGCGCGCGCGGTCGCCGCGGCGTTCGGACTGGCGGAGAAGACGGTCCTTCTGCATCTGAAGCACGTGAGGCCGGCTGGCGCGATCACCTTCAAGGGCCATGGCAAGGGGGCCGCGGCCATGACTGCGCGGGACGCCGCCGGTCTGGTGATCGCTGTCGCCGGGAGCGCCTACGCCGCGAACGCGGCCACGACCTACCGGGACTTCGCCGGGTTGAAGATGCTTTCCGGAGCGGCGGTTACCCTCGACCGGCACCTCGAGTGGCTGATCGAGCGTTTGCGTGTCGGCGACAGCTTCCGGCCCCCTTCCGGCGCACCGGAGTTCCCCGGCCACCGGAACGTGCTGGCGGAAGCCTGCCTCAAACTTACTTGGGTGGACGGGGCGACCGGGGAGGAACGCCCGCGGATCGCCACGGTGCGTCATTTCCTCCCGGGCGGCGGACACACGCAACGGACCTTCGCCTCCGAATCCTTGGCCAAGGGCTATTACGACGAGGCCCGTCTCATGCAGGAATATCGGGGTGTGCGAATGACCACGACGCGCGCGATCTCCTTGCGCGCGCTCGAGCAGGTCGCCGCATCGTTGTGATCCTCGGAACCGACACCGGATCATGCCTTCGAGGCAGGCTCCGTTTGAAGGCGATCCCGGCAGCGGCGAATCCTTCATCGCAGGACCACCCATATATCTTTCCGAGGCGACGGCGGCCTTGCGACATCGCCGATAACCGACGGTGTGCCGGGTGCTGCCGACCTCGGCGCGGTAAACGCCAGAGGTCCTCTTCCGACGGTGGTCGATTCGATAGCTCGCGAACGGCAAGGGATCAGAAATTGGAACGTTATCATTAGTCCGGATTGAAACCGTGCCCGAGCGAGGTGCCCCGTTTCGATCGTCAGTAGGGTTCTTGTCGGCGAGCCTCTCGTCCGTGATCTTCGCTACGCGCCTTCGATCGTCCGCCTCCGCAGGTGATTCTTCTCGATCACTGACCGGGCTCCCGGGAATCGTCGCCGCATCCCATGGCGGCGGAGAACGCGAGCTGCTGGAGGTGACAAACATCGCTTCATGCTCATTTCGGCCGCGTGCAACGATAAGGAGCGGCATCCGCGCTTCGCGATCCCGGAGGCGGGCCGCGAAATGAAGGCAGCCATCAGCTTCGATCCGCCGGACTGGCGGAAGCCCATTGGGAAAGCGGGCTTCGCCATGCAACCGCGCGGTTCTGCTTCGGGTCTGGTCCGGATCAGGATCGTCACGATCGATACCTTCGATGCCGTCGCCCGCAACCCGTAGCGGTGTCGCCTAGCGGCCGCGCATGCTTCGGACCGCTGCGAGGTCGTCCGCGAAGCGGCCCGTCGTGGCTTCGGCATCCCGCGCAGGGCGCGACGTCGGCGCCGGCTCGCAATTCGACAATGCCGCCAATGCCCGCCTAGTAACGAAAAATTTGCCGGCCAGTATGGAAATCGGAAGCCGTCCGTCGCGGACGGCGGTGCGAAGTGTGCGTTCCCTTATCGGCCCGTCCGGCCAATGCAGACGGGCAGCTTCGCCAAGACTCATGAGTTCGTCTTCACCCCAAGCGGCAGGGTCCGGCCGCTGGGCGACGCGGTCGCGCCGCTTGTCGGTCATTTCGCAAGCCCTCCTCATGCAAGTAGGGCGACACAATCTTTCCGTCGTCGCCCGGACGTCACTGTTGATCGTCTCAGCATTGGTCCTTCCGGAGCTGTTCAGTCGGTTGATTTCAAATGGAGCAGCCCCTGTTACGGGCTCTCCCGCCTTTGCCACGCCTGATGGTGCCAAGCCTCGCCGGGGCCACGCCCTGCCGAACCGATATTTGATCACCTCCACTAGGTAGGTCCCGCCAGTCGCCAAAACACCTATTAACTTAGCAGCGACATAAAACTCGACGATGTCCGGCGGTTCAAGCATGCTGTCCCGCAAGCGCAGGCACGGTGATGATATGCTGCCGATGTGAACCATGATGCCCTCCCTCACGCCGCCAGGATCGCAGCGCGCGAACGGGTCAGCGGCGTCCAGCGACCCGCCGTGTGCGCGCCGCAGATGACTTTCGCCGCGATCGAGATCGACGGGAATGCAAGAGCCGCGATCAGGCGGCGTCGATCAGCGACACCTGGAATACTGGACAGA
>Ga0233441_1001518_pt1 | contig 19907 bp, 23 predicted proteins | sample SI_123_September_4_FD_182781 | JGI IMG/M metagenome (GOLD analysis project Ga0233441, IMG submission 182781) | Seawater microbial communities from Saanich Inlet, British Columbia, Canada - SI_123_September2016_135_MG | ecosystem: Environmental > Aquatic > Marine > Inlet | place: Canada: British...
AGCAACATTTGAGTTAGCTCCATCAATAAAAGGTGCAGGATATGCAACAGCAGCCGCAACACCTAAAGTCATACCAGTCATTAATAAACTAGCTCCGATAGCTGAAATTTTTCTAAAGTTTAATTTCATTTTTTTTATTTTTAAACCTCCTTTCACTTCTGTGAAAGTATTGTCGATGACAACATCTCGCGAACAAAATAACATAGGGTAAGTTACTTTGTCTTTATGAGTATAATCCCCTATTAGATCATTACTTATTAACTTTGATTATACGTTTTCATTTAAAAAGACTTCGGTCCTTTTTCATGTATTTTAGAACAAATACATTGCATTCTATGGTTTTACTTATAAGGCTTCCTGTGTCACTAGTATATGAATACATCCCATCCTTTAGAGTAAATTTAGAACAAATAAGAACATTTATTAACATATAGTATATTATTATAATATGTATTCACTTTAAATAGATAAGTAAATCACTATATTTAAACATTAAAAACCTCGCAATAAATCAACCTTGAGTTTAACTTAAAGGAAGGTTAAGCGAAGGAAACCGAGGTGCCCTTTAGGGTCTAGCAATGGCAAAAAAGAAACCAGTATCAAAAACAAGAGAAATAACAATTACTCAATCCAAAGGAACTTTTTCAATATTGAAAAAGCAAGGAACATCTAAAAAAGATTATGATTTTTCAGGACTTTTAGTTTTAAGACAATTGCTAAGCAACGAAAAAGCAAGGATACTACATGCAATAAAAACTCAAAAACCCACCTCTATCTACAATTTAGCTAAAAAACTTGGAAGAGGATTCAAATCTGTTAACGATGATCTAAAACTCCTAGAAAGATTCGGATTTATTGAACTAAGAGAAGAAAAGACTAAAAATAGGATAAGGCATGTACCTAGAATAATTGTAGACAAGATGATTATTAATTTAAAGATATAGTATTTTCATTAAAAAAAGAAATAAAAGACAAGATTTTTAATATAGATTGATTATAGAAGTATATGGGTTTTTGTTGTAGATTGGGAGATGAATATCAACTAAAGAAAAATATTTTGTATGAATCAACTAATTTCTTTGTAGTTCCCTCTATTGGGCAAATGGGAATTAAAGGATATGTATTATTATGCTCCAAAGAGCATTATTTTGGAATGGGAAATATTCCAGAAGAACAAATTTCTGAACTTGAAACAGTTTTAGATAGAGTAAAAAAAATTATTTCAGATACTTATAATTCAGAAGTGCTTGTGTTTGAACACGGGCCACAATTAGGTTGCCCAAAAAAAGAGGGTTGTCTAGATCATGGCCATTTACATGTTCTTCCGCTTTCTATCAATATAATGGATGTTTTAAATAGAAAGTTTAAACCAAAAAAAATAAAAGATTTAAGAATATTGAAAAAGATTTCTAAATCACAAAAATCTTCATATATGTTTGTAGAAACTCAAGATAGTAAAAGATATGTCATAGAAATAAAATCCCCTCTTCCATCTCAATATTTAAGGCAAGTTATTGCTTTAAAAATAGGAGTTAAAGAATGGAATTGGAGAGTTAATCCAGATTATGAAAACTTTGATAAAACAGTTAAGAAGTTAAAAGACAAATTCTAAATTTTTTTTAGGTTCCTCTATTTAATTAAAAAAATGCTTTAAACACAACTTCTATAGTATTTCCACCAGTAGTATAATCTTGAACACCACCCTTATAATTTCTAGTAGAATTACCTCTCTCAAAGAAAACTAGATTCTCCCCATTAGAATAAATATCAAATTCATATCCTAGAACAGGGCTATCTTCATCAACTTTCCAACTAGAATCAATAATCTCAGACATAGTATTATTTAATAATTCACAAGAATCAACACCATTTTCACAATTTTGGCTATTTGAGCATAGAAAAATTAAATCTTTAACCTCTAAATATTGTCTATTAGAATGGCATTGGGTATTATATTGTAAAACAGATTGAATAAAACTATTTACTTCATAATTTTCAACAAGATCTTTATCAGAACTATTTAAAGAAAACCCTAAAAAAACAAGTAAAATCACAGCAACCATAATCATTATTATAGCAAAACCAATCATTTCTTGTTGTCCTCTTGAATTTTCTATTTTCATTTGATTTCATACCCCACAATTATTCTTCCTAATTCACATTTATCATAACTAATTCCATTTTCTTCATTCTTTCTACATAAAGATACAAAATTAGATAATCCAATTCCTTCTTCAGCACCTTCTTTAGAATATACTTCAATTATATTACAATTAGGATAATTTTGAGAATCACATAGAATTTCAACATCTATTTCAGGATAAATTGTTCTAACTTCTATATTATTTACCCCCCAAAAATTTTGATATATATTAATATTATTTTTTAAAGCCATTACCTTATCTAAATCTACACAATTGGTTTTAGTATTTTCAAAAGCTTCTCCACATGAAAATTCAGGAGATTCTGCAAGTTTTGTCAACAAAAGCATTGCATTTTCTTCTTGCAAATTTGTTGCCTGTTCTCTTAAACCTGTCATTTTAAAACCAACTATAAATAATCCAATAAGTGTGAAAAATATAAACACAGTTATTAACATAAATGCCATTTGTTGTATTTTCATTTGCCCTCTGTTATTATTTATCTTTTTCATTTTTGTTTATTTACCATAGAGCACAATAAGCTCTCTCATTTTTTATTTTAATATCTTCTACAATATTTCTAAGTTGAATAAGTTCTCCAGAATTTTGAACACTTGCTGCAGAGCTTTTTAATACATTTAAATCAGCACCAATTTCAAAAGAACAACCCCCATTAGAGGATGTAAAGGATTCTTTTTCATTATAAATCTGAGCAAGATTTTCAAGTCTTTGTAATAATCTTCTAGTTTGACATTCATATCCTTGTTTTTCAGAGAAAATAGCTGCATACATCAAAGCATCTGTTTCAAAATAAACTTCTTCTCCTTGTTTTTCAACAGATTTTGAATTATAATTTACATTGATATCACAATTAGAACCATATTCGAAACATATTGTTATAAAATTTTCTTCACCACATTCTCCAACTTGAATATTTTCTTGATTTAAGGTAGTTAATTCTTCTTCAACATCACCCATATCCTCAGGAAACTCTTCAAAACAATAAAAATCAGAGGCAGAAGTCATGTAAATTACATCAGCCACCTTAAAAGGAAATTCAAAAGGTTTAGAAAAAAAGTAAAACTTTTTTCCTTCAACATAATTATCAGAGAAAATATATTTGTTTGAAAAAGTTATATCAAAATCTGTTTTAACCCACTCTCCAAAACTTTTTTGTGAAACTTCTAAATACTGTGTTCCAAACCCACCAAAATTATCACATTTATTATATAATCTAGTATCTGAAGAAAGTGATAATGAAGATGTTTTACCAGCTTCAAAACTTGTTTCAAGAGGATTCAATAAAACACTTATCTCTTTACCAATAAGAGCAGACTGTTCAACTTGCCCTCCCTGAAAACCTTTATTTACCCCATAGATAACTAAAACTAAAATAATCATACCAACAATAATTGCAAAGAGCCAAGAAAAAGACATTTCCAAAGCTCCTTTTTTAGAATTAATTTTTTTTATTATCATAATTTCTTTTCCCATCAAAGTTTAGTGATTCTCACAACAGATTCTCCAAAATCTTTTTCAATTCTCCAACTTACCTTACCGTCTTCATTGTCAAAGCATAGGGGATTTTCTTCTGCCACACTTTCTTCCAAATTTAAATGTTTTAATTCAAAAGAATCTAAACCTTCTGAAGCACCACGAGGGTAAAAAAAGATATTTTCAAGTTCTAAATAACTATTTCTAAGCTCTGTATATAGTAGCGAATTCCTACCATGTTGCCCAGAACCATAATCTATAAAACATATTTTTTGAATTCCTGAAGGAACAGAATATTGAACAGTTTGAGAACCTTGCGAACCTTTCCATAGTTTATCAACATCTTCTATTACTTGATCTTTAAATTTATTTAATTGAGCAACATCACTTATAGTCATAAATTTCTTAATACCATAAAAAGCAAAGATAAGAAAAAAGATTATTAAAAATATTGAAAAAATCATTCCAAATGACATTTTCATCTGTCCTCTTTTATTACTTGTGACCTTTAGGTTAAACACCATTATTAAAAAAGAGAATTAAGATTTATAAATATTTAGAAAACTCTCACCAAATCACACTAATCTTTATAAATTAAAAGAAGATATAATAATATGAAACAACTAGAACTTTTTGAAAATAATGGGTTTAAAACAGGTATGTTTAATTCTACATCAGATACTTGGAATCAAAATGTTATGAATTATGTGGTAACAGATAAAGATAAAAAAATTCTTGAAAATTCTGAAGTTTCTATTAGAAATTTAAATCAAAATTTACAATATAAACCTATTAAAAAAAGATCAAGAAAATATAAGGAAGTAATTTAAAAAAAATGAAACAATTAGAACTATTTGATCTATCAGAATAGGCTGAAGTTCAAAATAATTATATGACAAGCACTTGTAGTCAATGGGATCAGACACCTTATGGCCCATTGTCTGAAGAACAACTAAAGAAACTTGATGACATTAAAATAGATCCTAGAACATTACAAAGACCTAAATTAGGAAATGGTATTATAAACCGTACACCTAGAGTTAGATATAAATCAGCAATGTAAGTTTTAGAAAAATCAAAGTTCTAAAGGACTAACAGTCATACTACATTGATCAGGGGCAGGTAAGTTTCCAAATTCATCTTTACATTTAACATAGTAATTTACATTAGTATTCCAAGAAGTATAATGTTCATTATCCCCAATTCTATTCATACTAAGTCCATCATCAAAAGAATAATCACAACTTACTTCATCATATACACATGTAGCTTCTTCATTTGTTATTAGCTTTAAATGAGAAGATTTATGATAAGCTCTAACAATCATAGGTGCTTGAGTATCTGTTTCAACATCAAAGCTAATAATTTCAGTATCAAAGTTTCCACCCAAATCATTACATCTAATATGGTAATTATAGCTTCCAGATTCTAACCATAAACTTGTTGAATGTGAATGAGATTGAGTATTTTCAAATACAATGTAGTCATTAATATTTCCTGTAGGACTTGCATAACACATAGCTTCTCCAAGATCATATCCTGCAGAAGTCACAACATCAAGTTCTACTTCTACTACAGAACTTGAACCTTTTACAAGTGTTTCATTTTCAGGTTCAATAGAACTTATTACAAGAGGCTGAGTACCTATTAAATTTAAAACATATGATTCTAAATTCTCCATTCTTAATCCTTCGTTTGCAGTTCCTTCTAAATGAGGTTTGTCATTACATCTAAAATAAAATTCATTATCCTGATTATCATTTAAACCACTTAATGTAGAGTCACAAGTGAAAACCATTTGAGCATTCATATTAACCAGGTTTTGTTGACAATTCATACTATTTTCCATATCAACATAATCTTTATCAGTATGACTCCATTTACAATCTGCAGCTTCATTAGTATATAATTCAACACCAACTTCTTCTTGTCCATTTGGAACAGGAATATTATTTAACCAGTTTGTTCCAATTATTAATGGTGGTGTTGCATCAGGTCCTTCTTCTATACAGAATTTAAATACAAAATTTCCAGAATTTGAATTTTCATTAGCATCCTCACATCTTACAAATATTTCAAATTCTCCACCATTGTTTAATTCAATACCTTCTTCTTCAAATGCTTCGGCACCAGGCATTGTTATAAAGTGACTATGCTCTTCAACTAATAAATTACTTCCACCCATCCAACCCATTTCCATTTCTGCAAAAGTATCTTTTCTCACTAAATCTAATTTACATCTTCCAGGCTCATTTAAAGCAACTCCAAATCTTATAGGTGTAAATGAAGGTATACATCCATCATTATTATCAGATTGAATATTTTGTATTTTAACCCCTCTATCTAATGGTCCAATAGTATTATCAGGATTATACTGATATCCTTGTGACAATGTTTCTTCCCAAGGTTCAATTGTTGGAAAATCTTTATCTCTTTCATTTATCCAAACACATCTTTGTTCTGTTGTTCCTTTGTTTACTAAGTCACATCCAAGACCTAAACTCTTACATTGATATTCTGTACATTTTCCTAAAATACCAACTTCATTACAAACCTCACAATTCTTACCTTCACTTTCAGGTTGCCAAGGTAAACATTCAAAAGATACAACTTCTACTTTTTCTTTTTTATAAGTTGCTAAACCATATAAAATACCAGCTCCAAGAGCAACTACATTCAAATAAGTAAAAGAAGATAAAGGTCCCCAAGAACTACCAAGAGTACTAGCTAACTTATTTCCAACACCACTACCTGCAAAAAATCCACCTTTTTTAACAAACAATGTTGTAAGTGTTTTTTGAGTAAAATATGTTGCACCTACACCTCTTCCCCATGATGCAGCTGTTTCCTCTTCAGTACCGGACCATGAAAGAGCACTTCTAACACCCCAACTAATTGTTGAAGCTATAAATGCAGCTTGAAAAATTTCTCCTGTAGCTTTTTTAGTTGTTTCCCAAATAGCTTGTTTGCTACCTGTTGCAGCAGGATTTAATTGGAAATTTTTAGGAAGAAAAGGTGAATAGGCATTAGGATTTGTAGGTGAAGGAACACCAGTAAATGTTGCAGAAGCCTGAGTTCCCATTCTTTGAGCATAAGATTTACCCCCATGTATAGGAGAAAGTATTTTTGAAGGCCCTTGTTGGGTACCTGTAGATATCAAGGCTGCTTGCGCATAAGGTACAGGGGTTGGCACGTTTGCAGCAGTTTTTGCTGGTTCAAATCCACTAGGACAACCTGTTCCACTAAAAGTTACTATAGCTCCTGTTGTCAAATCCACACAATCAATAGCACTAACATTCCCAATTTGCACACCAAAACTATATCCAAAAGAAACAATTCCAATTATCAAAATAAAAATCTGTACAAATGCTAGTTTTGATTTTTTATTATTTATCATTTTTTATTATTATGTTCTACTGTGAATCTTACAGTTCTTGAAGGATAGTTAACTCCATCAACATCCCATTCTAAAATATATTCTCCAAAATTAGTATTTGCTCCTCCCAGAAATACTGCAGGAATATAAGTTATTGCAGAGCTTCTTCCCATCTTTCCAAAATCCAATCCCCATTGTAATTTTCCATCACCATTTTTAACTTTCATTACAATAGATTTATCTTGGATATTATACCAAGAAGCTCCTAATATAAGCTGAAGAGTATCTTGCGGAGATTTAAAATAATATCCTTTATCAATTTCGCTATCTCCTATATCTCCATCCCCGTTTCTATCTTCAATCTCTGTACAAACAAAACTTGCTGGAGGAGAGATTAACCCATTCTTTTCTAAATAATAATAAAATTCATCAACATAATTCTGAGGTTTCTTTCTTAATAGATTAGGTTGTTGGTCTTCGACGTAATTATCTCTCCCACTATTATCAATATTAACATCAATTATATCTCTCCCAGTTCTTGCAACAGCTAATTCGTGATCAGATTTGCCCATAATATATAATAAACTTGCAACAGCTAATTCTTCGGGAGTCTTTGCAACAGCCAAACCAATAGTTCCTAAAGCTAAATTTTGTTGAGCTGTCGCTTCTTGCTCTGCCAATCTTTCTTCCTCAGTCATTTCCACCACAGGAGTTTCTGTTTCAGGATTTGGAGAAACTCCAGGACCGCAATTATACATAAACAAACTCCCAAAACTCGTTAAACTATAAAGTCCAATTTTACGAAGATTATCTCTAAAACCTTCCCCACTATTTCTTATTTTTTTACCCAATGTCATCATTTTATTTAATCCTCATCAAAGTGTTCATCATCATAACCTTTTCCTGTGAATAACTCACTCCACAAGTTTGAACCTTTTTCTCCTATATAATTTGTTTTCACACCACAATCTCCAACAGCAGAACATAAGTTTTGCAAATTAGATTCCCATGAATGTCCTGCAACACATTCTTCATTTTTTACAGCTTTCCATTTTCCACCAAGTTTCTTTTCATATTTAATTTCACATTGATCACTTACTAAAGCACATCTAAGAGAAGTATCTTCTGAATTATCCCAAAAATTAAATCCAGGAGCATATTTTGGAAAACACACACTTTCTATATCTTCATCATCAATTGTAGGTAATCCTTTATTTACCAAAACCCTTTTTCTTAAGTTAAGTATTTTCTGAACAACTGTGTTAGCTTCTGTTTCAAGTTCTATCCAAGAACAATCTCTTTCAATATTATCTGTACAATCTTCCTCTTCTTCTTGTTCATAACAAGTTTCCCATCTATTTACTTGGCAAGAATCAGTGCTATAGTCAATAGTTTCCCCATTTCTAATAGTTTCAATACTTGATTCAATACAAATTTCTTCTCTATATGCTGCACAAGGTTCTACTGTTAATTCCCCATTATAACATACTACAACTCCTGAAATACTTCCTGGTAAATTATTTTCAAAACCGTCAGAACTTGCACACATTTTTTCACCATGCTCTAATCGCTCACCTTCATAATCACAAGATAAATCTTTACATAAATAATTTCCTTTATCAGGGCTATTTTCATCTTCCCCTCTTTCGTATTCCCCACAAGTACTACCTTCATAATAATCACAATTTCCACATGTAGCAGAACCTGCATTACTTCCTTCAAATCCACAACTTTCATCCCATTCTTTTATTTCTGTCCAATAATTACTATCTTGAGCTTTATCAGAATCATAGATATTTGCAATATTTCCACAACTATCTTTGAAAAATACTTCATCTCTCCCTTCAACACAAGTTGTTGAATCAGGGTCAGGTGCACAATTTGTATTTAATTCTGTAGCAGAACATAAAAACCCTTCGTGAAATTCTGCCCCCATATCTACAACACATGTTTCTTGGGTTTCCATTGAACATGTTCTTCCAGATTCTATTTCAACAACACAAGCACCTTTAGCATCTGGATTAGCCATTGCAATACATTGAGCTTCGTTTTGAATATTTGGTAGAAAATTATTACTAGCACCATAAGTTGTAGAAAGTGAATTACAATTTGCTTGAGTTATAAAAGCTGCTTGATCTCCAATTAAACAACATCCTACTTGACATTGAGGAACATCTTCTTTATCTCTTTCATCCCAAAAACTTAAACCACTTCCACCATTAACATTACAAATTGTTTGAGTTGTGTCAATACAAGAACCTTCCTCATTATTTACACATGTGCCCACACTACAATATGAAGTAGCTTCACAAGATGTTGGAGAGGTTCTCAAATCACCACTTTGATCACATAAAGATTCATCAACAACATCCATACAATAAGCACCACCAGAAACTTTTTCACAACATACAGCCTCGAGACCATTAAGCATAACTACTGCTAAGACAATTCCTAAAAAAATCAATAATATTTTGTTTTTCATTTTAATATCCTGAAGGCCATACCCCACTTCTTGACGCAAATTGGAATTTATTTTCAGTATCCCTATTTGTTAATATGTAAATTGTTGTTCCATCTTCTTGCTTCTTTTTTTCAGCTTTAAGATCATGATAATAATTCATATAAGCTGTTGTTTCTGCATCTCCGTAAGTAGCTTCCCAATCTAATATACTTCTAGCAATAGAAACTAATTCATAAAGATTATTGTCTTTAATATCAACCTTAAAACTATCATATCTTTCAACTTCTCCCTTAGTTGTTGTAAACTCATAATTTTCAAATAGAATATCAATTTGATTTGGCATTAATTTCACATTAATATCTCCTTGATTTAATCCCACATCATAACCTTTATTTTCAAAACTTTCACTCATAGCAGAGAAACATTGACTAACAAGGCCTTCTATTGAATTTTTTATTTCAGATTGAATATGTTGAGCAAGTAAAGGTTGTTGAATTATACAAGTGTCATAATCTTGATTAGTATAACACAAGTATTCAATATTAGAATCCTCATATAAATAATAATGTTCCGGATTTAGACTTCCACCTTGAGAAGAAATTATTTCAATATTATTTTTTGCATCTTCTTCAATACAAGTTCTTAGATATTCATAAGGATTATTTGACTCTTGACCTATTGCAGATCTTAATCCAGGAGATAAAATATATACTAAAGCTCCAATAGCAACTATTAATAAAGCAACTATAATAAAAATTGTAACTTGTCCTTTTTTATTAAAAAATCTTTCAGTATCACCCATAGAACTTTTACGATAATTTAGTTTATAAAATTAATTAAAGAAATTATTAATCATCTTTTTCAACTCTTGGAGCAAGGATGAAACTTAATTCCATTCCGTCTGATCTTATCTCTATTTTTAGAGGGTGATCTTCGGAAAATTTCAAAATAGTTTTCTCAGCCAACTTTGATCCTTTGATAAATTTCTGCAAATATTCCAAACTATATTTTGATTTACAATCTTCAGCTTCTATCTTTACTTCATCACTTGTAAATTCTGAAATAGCTGAATTTAATCCTTTAGATTGAATAATAAATTTTCCTTCATCAATAACAAAAGAACAGGCATCAGATACAATTGAACAATCTTCTATAGAAGATATAAAATCAGCAGAATTTATTTCAATTCTAGAGGTATATTCTAATTGAGGCATTTCTTTATCAGAGCTTTCAATATCAATTAAATTCAAAGTAAATATTCTTTTTATTTTTCCCTGGATTTGAATTTCTAATAAATTATCTTTTTTTTCTAAAATCAAAGAACTTCCAGCACCACATCTTTTTAAGATTCTTTTAAGATTATCTAGATTAATTCCTAGAACTTCTTCGCCAGCTTCAAATTGAGAAAAAGCATTTCTAGGAAGAACAAATCCAACCATTGCAACATTTGCAGGGTCCACAGCCACAATACTTAGACCAACCTCATTTATTTTAATTCTAACCTCCATAACCAAGTCTGAAATCAGTTCAATAGGCTTAACAAGTAATGCCGGATTTTCAAGTTTAACTAACATTTTATAAGTAAATTCTTTTGATTTTTAAGTATTGTTATGATATAATATAAGATAGTTTATATAAATATTAGAGTATATTTCTCCATATGTATTATAAAAGACCCCAAAAGGAAGAAATAGCTAAAAAACCAGATAAACCTTTGAGCATAAAGGAAAAAAGAATAAAAGATATTATAAATCTTTATTATTCTCGTCCAGAAATTCAAGAAGCTATTTTCCAGTTTTCTAAGAATAGAGAATCAGTACCAAGCTTTATGATGCAGGCTTTTGGAAAAAGACCTGATTCTTTGGAATATCCTGGAGATGTATACGAACTTTCTAAAAAAGGTGCAACCTCCTTTCATTGCTCAGAAGAAATTTGGAAAAATCCTTTAGATATTGTAACAGGAATGAATGAACAACAATCAAATGAGTTAAGAACTGGCTGGGATTTACTTTTAGATATAGATAGTAAATATATTGATTACAGTAAAATCATGGTGGTTTTAATTTTAGAGCTTTTAAAATTTCATGGAATTAAAAATGTGGGTGTAAAATTCAGCGGTTCTAAAGGTTTCCATATGATTGTACCTTGGAAAGCTTTTCCAAAAGAAATTAACAATGTAAAAACTTCTGACATGTTTCCAGAATATCCTAAGATAATGATGAAATATATTATGAAGAAAGTAGAGCCAAGACTTGTGGAAGAAATTTCAAAATTAACAAGGCCGAATAAATATATTAAAGATTTTCAAGCTTCTAAAGAAGTTATCCCTGATTTAATGTTAGCTTCTCCAAGACATCTATTCAGAGCACCCTATTCATTACATGAAAAAACAGCTCTGTCAAGTGCTGTTTTAGATTTAGATAAAATATCTGATTTTGATTTGAAAGATGCCAATCCTCATAAAATAAAAATAAAAAACTTTATGCCTGATTGTAAGGAAGGTGAAGCTAAGGAACTTTTAATGCAAGCTTTAGATTGGAGTAAGGAAGCTAAAAATAAAGAGCCTGAAAAAAAAGATTACGGTGATATGAAATATAAAGCAATTAAATTAACAAATATTCAAGATAAAAACTTTCCCCCTTCAATAAAACAAATTTTACAAGGTATTGACGACGGAAGAAAGAGAGCATTATTCATCCTCATAAACCTTTTCAGATCTATTGGAATGGAAAAAGTTGAATTAGAAAAAAGAATAGAAGATTGGAATGGTAAAAATAAAGTCCCACTTAAACAAGGATACATAAAATCACAATTAATGTGGAGCTATAGAAATAAGGTTGTTCCTCCACCTAATTTTGATAAAGATCATTACAAAGGAATAGGAATAAACCCCACAGCTGAAGAACTTAGATATAAGAATCCTTCAAATTATATTGTAAAGAAAACACTTACACCTAATCCTAATAAAAAGAAATTCAAACCAAAACAAAAGAAGAAAGATAATTTTAAAAACAAGAGTTAACTTTACCCAATATGAAAAACAAGTACTTATTTGTCTTAATGTTTTTATTCTTAATATTTAGTATGTCTTCTCTTTTTGCATTAAATAATACTTTTAATCAAGGAGATGTAAATAGAGCCTATAGTTGTTTAACAGATGAAATAAATGAAAAAGGTTGCGAAAATTTAGGATTAGGAGAACAAATCTTTTCAGTATTGTCCACAGGAAAATGTAAAACAGAACTTTTAGAAGCTTCAAGTAATGAAGAGTGTTGGCCAAGTGGAAATTGTGATATTAAATCAACCTCCCAGGCAATGTTAGCATTAGAAGAAAAAGGTACTGTATCAGATGAAGCAAAAGATTGGCTTTTAGAAAGCACTGTTCCTCCTAGAGAAATAGATTGGTTTTTACAAATAGAAAGTAATTATGAGACTTCTTGTACTATAAATTATGAAACAAATTCAAATGATAGAACAACAAATGTAGTTTTTGCCGAAGATAAAAAAATAACTTCCATATCTGGAGGAAGTTGTTTTTCAGCAACAAACACTGGAGATTATTGGTTAGAGGTTTCTGAATCATGCTATGGAACAGAATTCCAAATTTCCTGTGACCAGGATTTTTTAACTTCTTTACTTTTTCAAGGTTCAAGTTCTTCAACAATTCATGTTTTAGATAGTGCTTCTTCAGCTTCTGCAGGAGGAACAACAGCTGAAACAGTAGAATCATCTTGTTTTTCTTTATCTTCAAATTCTTGTGATTATGAAGCAAGTTTATGGGCAACACTTACTCTGGATTTTTTAGATGAAGAAGTAAAAGAATATATGCCTTATTTAATTTCATTAGCAGATGAAACAGTGAATGAAAAATATTTGCCCCACTCTTTTTTATATTATTTAACAGGAGAATCTAATTACAGATCAAAAGTCTTAGGACAACAAATTTCAGAAAAATATTGGTTAGAATCCCAAGACAAGTTTTATGATACAGCTTTAGCATTATATCCTTTCCAATCAGAAACATTAACAGAAAAAACAAATACTATGAATTGGTTACTAAGTGAAGAAGTTCAGGGTGAAGATGGTTGTTGGGATAATAAAAACATAAAAAATACCGGTTTTTTAGTATACTCTTTATGGCCTAAAGAATCTTCAGGAGGAGGAGCAACTTCCTGTGAAGGGGCAAACTTTTTCTGTATGTCTGGAGGAGATTGCGCAGATTCAGGAGGAGATGTTTTAGATTCATATAGTTGTCCAGGAATTACTAAATGTTGCAGTGTTAATCAAATTCAAGAAACATGTGAAGAAAAAGGTGGGAATGTTTGTTTTTCAAATGAACAATGTTCTGGCTATGGAGATTCCAGTGCATCTGATTTAAGATCAGGCGAAATTTGTTGTACAGGAGGTTCTTGTTCACCTATTCCCGATCAAACAGCTTGTGAAGCCCAAGGAGGAACTTGTAGAACCTATGGTTGTGAATCCTCAGAAGAACAAGGATTTTTTTCTTGTAATGCTGGCCAAGAATGTTGTATAACAGAAACAAGTAAAGAAAAAAGTTATACTTGGTTATGGATTTTAGCAATATTAATTATATTAACAATTGTAGCAATATTTTACAAAGACAAGTTAAGAGTTCTTATGTTAAGATTTAAAGGAAAGAAAGGACCTGGAAGAGGAGGCCCACAAAGAGGAGGTCCAAGACCTCCAAGAGGAATGCCTCCAGAAGCACCTTTAATGAGACAATTTCAACCACGAAGATCTCATGCCCCTCCAAGAAGAAGAAGGCCTCAGGGTGAAGTAGACCATGTTCTTAAAAAATTAAAAGATATGGGAAGATAAATTCAATTCCAATAAACTTTATTAACTCTTTTTCTTTTTACAAACTATGAATAAAAAAATACTCCTCTCTTTAATTCTATTATTAATCCTATTACCAAACATCTTAGCTATTGATTTTGAAATAAAAGATACATATTCCCAAGGTGAAACATTAATTACAAAAATTTCAGGAACATTTGTAGAACCTATTTTCAAAGAAGATATTTTATTTTATAGAGATCATGTAAGAATTCCTTTTGATTTTGAATTTGCTAAAATAGAAGGTGATTATTATCTATATGCCCAACTTTTAGGAAAAATTCCTGGAAACTATTCAATAAGAATAGAAGAAGCAAAATATATTAAATTTGGTCAAGAAATTGAAGGGGATGTAAGATCAAATTTCACAATATCAAACAATTTTTCAGAGTTTTCAGTATCTAAAGGATTTATTCAAGTTGAAGAAGATTTTTCATTAGATGTTCTTAATTTACAAGATTATGAATTAAAAATATTTTTAGATCAAGATCAAGTTATAGTAGATCAAGAAGAACAAGAAAGTGAAGGAGGATTATTCGAAACTCTTTTTGGAGGAGAAAGTGAGAATCCTATAGAAGAGCAAACAGGAGAAAATAATTTAACAATTTCTCCAGGAGAAACAAAAACAATTGATTTTGATTTTAATTATTTTGAAGATTCCTCATTTAGTATAATAAATTTAGATTCCCAAAATACAAGTTATCAAATATATGTATTTGTAGAGGAAGATTTAGTTAACGATGATGAAGAACAAAGATTTAGGTTTCAACCAGATTCTTTAAATTTTTCAATTTCAACAGATACAGAATCTCAAAGAATTCTTTATCTAGAAAACTATGGTAACGGAATCTTAGAAAATATCACACTAACACTTTCAGATTCATTAAAAGATTATATAATTTTGTCCAAAGAAAACATAGATGAATTAGAAGATAATTCAACATTTAAATTAACATTAAATATCACCTCTTTAGATGAAGATAAATTAGTTCAAGGATATATTGAAGCAGAAATATATGAGGGAGAAATAATAGATATCCCCATAGCCATGAATATCTTAAAAGGATATATTCCCTCCGAAGAAAATAACAATGCTCCTCTTTTAGAAACATGTGAAGAGAAAGAGGGATTTATTTGTAAAGATTATGAAGAATGTAGTGAAGAAACAGTTTCTACAAAAACTGGAAGTTGTTGTTTAACAGAATGTAACCAAAAAGAAGCAAGTTCCAAGGGAAAATTAATTGGGTGGTTAATAATCATTTTTCTAGTAGGATTTGTTATTTGGTTTATTAAAACAAAATATTTTAAATCTTCAGGAAAAATTAATTTGTTAAAAATAGCTAAGGGAAAAAGATAATTATTCTTTCTTTCCAACTTTTTTAGCTTTTTGAGCATCAATAATTTCCTGTATCCTTTGTTTCATCACTTGATTTTCCATTTGAATAACTCTTGCAACTTCATCATATCCATGAAGTCTTCTTGTTAATTCATTTAGAATTTCATTCCATTCATTGTTTTGTAAAACAAAAGATTCAGGTTCAATAACTTCAATATGGGAGGGCATATATTTGAACATCAACATCGCTATAGATAAAATTTGATTAGCCTTAACTTCTATTTCTGCAAAGGTTGTAAAAAAACCTTCTTTATCTTTCATAGGTTTTACATCATGAATCTTATTTTTTACCATTTCAATACCTTTTTCATTTCCAATCTGTTCTATAAATTTTTTTAATGTTGTTATCAGATGTTCTGCAGGTCTTCCTACCATTTCTAAAATTAATACTACAGTTATTTTTTTATCTGAATTATGTGAACTCATTTTTGTCATTCATATTTTTTTTATTTGTTGTATAAAGGAAAAAGAGTAAAATACAAAATACAGCTAATAAAAGCCATTGAAACTTGTCTTTCCCTTTATTTTCACTATCATTTTCTACTTTTATATCTTCCGCCTGCTGAGAATTTAAACTAATTGTAGTGGGAGTAATATTTATTTGTTCAGGAGTATCATTATTGTCTGTAACAAGATAATAGGGAGTATTATGAGTTTCTTCAGTATCATTCTCTTCTTCATCTTCTTCAATATTAGGATCTTCTTCAAAACAGGCAAGCCCTTGCCCAATTATTGATTGCAATATTATTTCCCCAATTCCATTAACATTTATCAATTCATTCAAAGAATTAAATGGGCGAGCATCTATTATTGCCTGAGCTTTTGCAGGCCCAATACCATAAAGTAAGTCCAGGTCCTCTAAGGAAGCGGTATTAATATCAACTTGCCCTTCTTCACATGAAGAAATAAAAGAGACAATAGATATTAAGAAAACTAACCCAAAAAACAATAAGAATATTTTCTTATTGACCATATACAAGATTAAGAAATCTTTTATTATAAGTTTTGTTGTAATCATTTCTCAAAAAAACTTAGGAAATCTCTCACGAAAATCCATATATTCGATGCTTCCCCTTTTCTCACCTTTCTTAGCAATCCATATATCTGAAAATATTTTATTCTTCAAATACCACACACATTTTTCTTTCTCAATCTTTGAAAGAATTCCATTCATCTTAACTTCAACGCCAATAACACTGTAAGAATCTTTTTGAATATGTTTTAGAGAAATGAAGTCTGGGAAACCTGTACCAACAACTAACATTTTTTTAAAAGGATTATATTTACGCTTAGCCATAATAACTTTTCCTTCTTCCAAGTCAACATTATTAGTCCATTTATCAACAATTCTTCCTTTAGCTTCTAAATCCTTTCGAACTTTTAATTCAAATCTCCCACCAGCAGCTCTAGAATGTTTACCTTGTTTAACTTTTGATTTTTTCTTAGAAACTGGAACACCATCATCTCCCCAAGAAGTTTCATATTCTTCATTACCAGCCTTCTTAATATTCTCCATAATTTTTTCTTTCTTCTTTTTCCCAACAACCATACAGAAATCAAGCATAATTTATTTATAAAATTATACACTAAATAAACTAAATCTTTAAATATAATCCTCACTTATTTAATTTAGAGAAAATGCCTAAATTAACAGATATTCTTCTTGGTACTGCTGCTGCTATTTTATTAACAGATGCTATTATTTGTCCCTGGGTAAATGGGGGACCTCTTCTAAGAAGTTATTTTGGATTGGAAGCAGAAAGATATGATGTAAATAATCTGATAAAAACAGGAGAACAAGCAGCCCTCGTATTATATGCAGCAATTTATGGAATTGTTTATTCTACGGATAAAAAAAAATCTGAAGAAAACCAAACTGAAGGTTATATAGTTTAATTTAATTTATTTCTTCTTCTGATAAATGCTAGCTGTTTCTCCAAGCATGTATTCAAAATCTCTAAATCTAGTAATAAAATAAGATTCATCTAAACATGTTAAATTAGGATCATTAGCTAGAGACATTCCAAATATTTTACACCATGGTTGAGCCTCCCTCAATTCTATTATTCTTTCTTTAGAAGTATCTGATAAATGTAGTAAATATCCGTCATAATCTCTAGGAATTTTCCCATTTCCCTTAGAATTTAAAATTAATCTTGTTGTTAGATTAATTTTCAGACTTTTTCCCACAGTTTCTAAAGCTTCTTTTTGTGCTTTTCCACACATAGAATCCAATATAAGGAATTTTAATTGTACCATAAATTAGCTAATTTTAGCCTATTTATAAGAATTATGATAGTCAAATTTAATCACAAATCTCGTGCTTGCAATGTTCTTCTACCATTTTTTTTAGCCCTATCTATAGCATCTCTCAAAACTTCTTCAACTTTTCTCTCAAGAGCTAAGCCAACATTTTCAGCAACACTAGACACAGAATTATCTTTATCCAAGTCTTTAACAACTTTCTTAATATTTGATTTTACAATTAATACCATTTTATTTTTTCTTTTTATCAGGTTTCATTAAAGGAAATAAAACAGTTTCTCTTATTGAGGTTCCTTCTAAAAATGAAAATAATCTTTCAGATACTCCAAAACCACATGTAGGGGGCATACCATATTTCAATGCTTCCACAAAATCCTTATCATGATCCTGTGCTTCTACATCACCTTGTTCCTTTAATTCCATTTGTCTTTCAAATCTTTCTTCCTGATCAAAAGGGTCATTTAATTCAGAGTAACCATTACCAACTTCACTTCCAGCTATCAGAACTTGAAATTGTTGCACTGTTTTATTATTCTTTATATCTTTTTTAGCTAATGGAGAAATTTCCACAGGTTGGCCTGTCAAAAAAGCAGGTCCTGCAATTTTCTTCCTGTAAAACTTCCATATTAAATCTATTAATCTCCATTTGTCAATTTTTGTATCATATTTTATTTTTAATTGATTTAATTTTCTTTCTAAATCTTTTTTAGAAGCTTTAAAAATATCTAATTTAGTATGTTTTTTAATTTCAGTAGCATAGTCAATAACTTTCCATTTTTTAGCTAAATCAAAATTCAATCCGTTTCTTGTAAATTTAGTTTTACCAAAAACTTGTTTTGCAATTTTTATATACATCTCTCTAACAAGTTTCATCCCATCCTCATAATTTGCATAACCCCAATAAAATTCCATCTGAGTATAATCTTGAAGATGTTCTGCATCCATTCCCTCATTTCTAAATTGTCTACCAATTTCAAAGGTTTTATCAAATCCTGCAACCATTAATTTTTTCTGCCATAATTCTCCCATAGAAATTCTCAAATAAACATCCATATCTAAAGCATTATGATGTGTTGCAAAAGGTTCTGCAGCAGCACCCCCTGCAGTTGTTTCAAGTACAGGTGTTTCAACTTCTACAAAACTTCTTTCTAATAAAAAAGTTCTCATAGAATTCCAGAACAAAGCTTTTTTCACAAACACTTGTTTAAGTTCAGGATTCATAATCATATCAACATATCTTTTTCTATATCTTTCTTCTTCATCTTTTAAGCCATGCCATTTGGAAGGTAAAGGTAAAATAGATTTTGTTAGTAATTCAAATTTTTTAACTAAAATTGAAAGTTGGCCTGTTTTAGTTTTTATAATTTCTCCTTCAAGTCCAACAAAATCTCCACCATCAATATATTTTTTAAACAAATCAAAAATCTTTTGAGGTGTTTTTTTATCTTGTAAAACTATTTGTATTTGACCTGAAAAGTCCATTAAAGTTCCAAAACTAATTTTTCCTAAATCTCTTTTCATCATCAATCTTCCAGCTGTTTTAACTTTTGTTCCAAGTTTAGATTTCAAACAAAATCCAACATCATATTTTTTATTAAATTTAGCAGGATAAGGATTAACTCCATTTTCTCTAAGTTCTTTTACTTTCCTTATTCTTTCATTAACAATTTGTTTTTCTCGACCCATTATTATCAAAATTAAAATAACTTTAAATATTCTTCTTTTATTTTCTCTTTAACTCTTCTTTCAACAAACCATCTGCAAGTTGTTGAAATTTATCCCATCTACTTACATGGACATAAGTTATTTTTTTAAAATTGTCCTGTAACTTTTGAACTTTTAAAAATAGTTCTAACAATTTCCTATCCTTTACAGCATATTCTCCGAGAAGTTGTTTAACAACAAGTTGAGAATCAA
>Ga0233441_1001527_pt1 | contig 19762 bp, 14 predicted proteins | sample SI_123_September_4_FD_182781 | JGI IMG/M metagenome (GOLD analysis project Ga0233441, IMG submission 182781) | Seawater microbial communities from Saanich Inlet, British Columbia, Canada - SI_123_September2016_135_MG | ecosystem: Environmental > Aquatic > Marine > Inlet | place: Canada: British...
ATTGGTAGCGTTGACTACCTGAACGGTTGTAACCACTCTTGATTTGATGAGTTTTCTCACCGCATTTTGGACATATATTCATATGCCCATTATCTCACAGTTACACCGCGATATTCGGCACTCCCTTCTTCTTTTATTTTTAGTCCGGATAAACCTTCCATCCCAATGCATCCAAATCTTCTGCGTCAATCGCATCTTGCGGAAGATCGAAAAGGAGCGTGCTTGCTTCAGCGAGCAAAGTCCCATCAGGATGATAGATGCCCGCCCATCCCTCAGCCGTCCGTTTGCGAGATTTTCCAGCTTTCCCAACAATCTTCAGCAGCACGCCTGTCGGGACATTTTTGCGATACTTCACTTCCATTTTGCCTGTGTACATAAAGCGTGGCTGGGATGGGTCGCCCATGTGTGCGCGTCCGCTGATTTCGTCGAGGATGGTGGCTGTAATCCCGCCGTGGAGAACGCCGGGATAGCCCTGAAAATGATCGGGGGCGGTATAGCTTGTTTCGATCACGCCGGGTTCGCTTTGGTAGATATGTAGCTTCAATCCCAGCGAATTTTCGAGTCCGCAGACGAAGCACATTTTTGAATTAGGTTGTTTGAGTTTTGGCATAATTTGTTAGGTCAAAGCATCATCGAAGCGCTGAATTTCTAGCGTGTAGCCATTAGGGTCTTTGAAAAAAAAGTGATATATCTGATATTTAGGGTTGTGAGCAGGTAGATCAGTGACTTCCACGCCTTTCGCGAGGAGGATGGCATACCACGTATCCACGTCGTTGGTGACGAGGGTCAGGATGATGTTCCTTGACAGGGGCGTTTTATCCAAATGTGTACAAAAACCGAGGTAAGCATCCCTGCTGCTTTTGTAGATGCGGCAAACGCCCTGATCCCGCACGAGGGGGAGTTCAAGAATTTCTTCATAGAACTGAGCGGTTGCTTCCAGGTCGCTACTGTAAAGGAATGTGACTGTTTGATCGAAAGGCATGATAGATAGTAGGGGCTGGATAACCAGCCCCTACAGAAAAATTAGACTGCGGGGTCTAAATGCAAAAGATAAGGGTACTCAGTCTCAACGGTGCTGATCATCTTTAATAGGCCTTGCATTTCTTCATTGCCTTGGAATGAAGCATCCGCAAAATTGACGACACCATTGTCAAGCGTTAGATCATAAATATCCTCGCGGTGGCGCATCTTTAGGGTGTTCTCGCCCGTGTATACATAGCCTTCTTGTTGTGTGTACTTTTCAAATTCGTTAACGTCCCAGAAAAGGGTGAATTTGTCTTTTGCAGGGTCGCTGTCGTAAGGACAGAAGACTTCGCAATTGCCGCACTCATTACAGAGACCTTCGATATGCAGTATCTGATTCGGGTCTTGGAAACCCTCGATCTTGATCGGGAAGTTGGCAATATTTGGGCAGACTTCAATACACTTGTTGCAGACGATATTGCAAGAAAGACAGCGATCGGCAGCTGCTTTGAAATTCAGGTCGAATTCTTCGGTGCTGACCTGAGGATCAAGCTCTGCTTTGCGCTCTGCGATCTGACCAAAGCGTTTTTCGGTATCGAAGGCATACTCAGGCGCGGTCTTAATATAGCCTTTGGTGACATTTTCTTTTTCGATGATTCCTTCGGCTACTGCGCGTCCATCAGCGATGGCTTCGATGATGGATGATGGGCCGCGATAGGCATCGCCACCGAGATAGATGTTCTCAACGTTGGTCTCGTGATATTCATTCGTTGGAATGTCGCCTTTTTCGTCGACAAGTAAACCGTTCTTTTCGAGCAGTTCATATTCGACCAATTCGCCGATTGCTGTGATGACGGTATCGATCTCGAAATCGACAAATTCACCTTCTACAGGAACAGGGCGCCGACGTCCGCTGGCATCTTTCTCGCCGAGCTTCATCTGCTGGCATTTCAGAGTGCCCTCATGCAAGCTGACGGGGTTGACCAACTCGTGGAAAACAGCGCCATCGTGTGTGGTTTCGAGATATTCTTCTCGTGTGGCGGGCATTTCCTTGCGGGAGCGGCGATAAACGATCTGCACGCTCTCCACGCCTTCCACGCGCAAGGCAGCACGAGCGGCGTCCATAGCGGAGTTGCCTGCACCGACAACGGCGACATTTTTGCCCAAGCTCATCGCGGGGAGTTTTAGGGTGTAGTTGTAGGAGTTTTCTTCTCTGGCAGCAGCAGTGTCTACGAATTTTCGCAGGAATTTGATCGCGCCGATCACTTTATCAGTATCGCCTTCAATGGGCAGATTGCGGGATTTCCATGCCCCGATGGCGAGATGGACATAGTCAAAGCCATCGGTTTTAAGTTTGTCCACATCAATGGCGGGGTCGCAATTCAGTTCGAATTTGGTGCCCATTTTCTTGACCAACTCAACATCGTTTTCGATGGCTTCATCGGGTACACGGTAGTCTGTGATGCCTTGCGCGACCATGCCGCCGATTCTGTTGCCTTTATCGAAGACGGTCACATCAAAGCCTTCGCGCCCGAGGAAGTAAGCAGAAGAAAGCCCGGCGGGTCCAGCACCTACAATAGCTACCTTCGCATCTCGATGAGGCACTTTGGTTTCAAGCTTGTTCATCACTTCGTCAAAACCGCGTTCCGAAGCGATCCTCTTGATGTCACGGATGCGTACGGTTTCTTCATAGTCGTTGCGCACGCACTTTAGCTCACAGGCGCTTTCGCAAATATATCCGGTTACGAAGGGCATTGAATTGGATGAAATGATCAACTCGTAGGCTTCCACAAAACGTTCTTCAGCAACCAGCTGGATATACTCTGGCACATCCTGATGAACAGGGCAAGCGACAACACAAGGCGCGACAAAGCAATCGAGCAAGCCCAGTTTCTGATCGGTTTTCATCGGTTCAGATGGCTTGGATTCTTGATGATATCGCTCGTTAACGATGGCGTTATCAGCAACTTTTTGCAGCTTTTCAAGATCAATGGCTCTGGATGGATCAGCGGCCATCGGGCGCTCGAGGACAATTGAGAGCTGATTCAGCCGTGAATATCCACCTGGCTTCAACAAATCGGTCGCCAGTGTAATCGGCTTGATACCGCTTGTGAACAGATCCTCGATGTTGAAATAAGTTGCGCCACCCGAATACGAGATGGCGAGATCGCCCCCAAATTCTTGCGCGAGTTTATTTGAGAGATTGACCGTCAGCGGATAAAGCGCACGCCCGCTCATATACATCTCACCGGTCGGGAGCCTGCGCCCGTCGTTGATGACCGCGAGAGTATTGGTCAGCTTGACCCCGAACTCAACACCGTTCTCTTTGCCGTAATCCTTCAATGACTGGATCATTTTAACCGCATCATCATATTTCATGTCGTGCTCGAAGGATTCGGGCTTCATTTCGATATGGTCAAATTCTTGTCGGTCAAAAAGATCGCGAACATAATCGTAGCCGAGCAAGGTTGGGTTTAGTTTTACGAAAGTGTGTACCTTTTTCTCGCCAATTAGATAGCGGCAAATTCCTTCTTGCTCATCAGGTGGCGTTCCATGCATGGTCGAAAGCGTGATCGAATTGGATATCTTTGGCGAGATCGTGTCTGCATAAGCAGCATCGCTGATATTGGGGATTTGCCCTGCTTCGATAGCAACTTTCAAATCACGCACACATTCCTGGAAAATCTCCGTTTCAGAGGCATCTTTTAGCCCCTCAATGAAAGAGTCGATTTTCGGTGATTTGATGCCTTCAAGGTCATAACCCACGCTCATGTTGAAAATAAAGCCGCGCTCGCCAAGTTGCGAGATACCGAGCATCTTGTCTAAAATGTGAACAAGGAACCAGCCCTTCACGTATTCATCAAAAGCCTCAGGCACGCTAAATTCTGTAGACCATTCGGTGTTGTAGCCCTCGTCGGGGATGTCGATACAAGGCTTTTCCACTTCGAGCGCATCCAAAATCTGAACGGTTTTCAGCTCAAAGAAACGTCCGCCTGTGAGATAAGACACAGCTAAATTCATGGCTTGCTGGGTGGCAGGTCCCGCTGCGGGGCCAATCGCGGTCTCGCATTTTTCACCAAAAATCTCGAAATAGGCTTTGTCTTTCTTATAATAAAACTTTCCTTCAGGAATAGTAAAAATACTCTTTTGGCTTGCGTACTCATCAAACATCCAGCGTAATAGGTGCTTGAACTTGATAGGGCGCATTACATCACTCATAGAACTCTCCTTGAATCTAAAAAAAAATAATTCGTCTAACTATTTGATGTCACACACAAGTATGACCTACGATTTGGAAAGTATCTGTGAATTACTCTTGCGGCAGCGAGAGTATCCTTCAACGGTAGGTCACGTTGAAAGCGTGACACCCACATCGCATTCTTCCCCCTTTTATTATTGGTCTGTATTTTTCTTTCTATTTCAAATGCCTTGCATCTTTTTACGTTTTGCAAAAAGATGCAAGAGGCTTATTGACTCGCAAAGGAAAAATTAAACTTTTCTGCAACCAGTTCCAGGTCTTCAGGTAAATCCAGATCCAATTCTATAGAAGGTAATTCACAAACTTCTAACCTTGCACCTGCTTTACGTGCATTTTCACAATGGCGCTCAAATGAATTTTCCCCATAATCATACTCAATAATGCCTGCAGGGGAAACGAGGAGGGCGTTGGTTCCGTTTTTATGGCGATCGGGGGTGATGACAACAACACGCTTCCCGCCATTGGCGGCAGTAATGATTTTCTCTATATCTTCTTGCGAAATTAAAGGTAGATCTGCCGGCAAGATCAATACACCATTGGTTGTATACATTTTTGCTACAGCAGTTGCTCGTTCTAAAGCAGTATTTAAGTGTGGAGCGCCATTTTCTCGGATAGTGCGCGCATTATGGTCGCGTGCAATTGTCAACGCTTTTGGGTCACGGCTTACGACTAGAACTTCTGCTACATCAGGTGTTTCTTTTAGAGTCTTTAGGGTGTGAGAAAGTAGTTGGCTATTTAATTCGGCTCTTTCATCTTCCGTGAGTGTGTCAGCCAAACGAGACTTCCCACGCCGCAAGGGTTTTACAGGCACAATTGCCCAGATGGTCATAAAAATCCTTTCAAAACAAAGTATGGATGAATTTTAGCACATCTTTGGCAAGGCGCTTCTTTCCTTCTGTATTTCTCATTATCGAATCTGTTATTAACATCTTCTTATTTAGCAAAGCGATTTTATCTTTTAGGGCTATGTCAACTTGATCAAAAACGAAACCATCAAGCAGGTCTTCGTAGTGCTTGGCCACCGCTAAAGCAGAGGGCTGGATGCCTAGCTCTGTGAACATCTTTGCAGCGGGACCCTTAATGGCTTTGCCGTCAACAATTGGGGATACGGCGACGACAGGCTTCGCATCGCAGGCTTGCTTTATGCCTGCCACCGTTAAAATAGGATCAATACTCACCCAAGGGTTGGATGGGCAAATAACGACTGCATCGGCATTATTGATCGCTTCAAGAACCCCCGGCGCAGGACGCGCTTTTTCTATCCCCGCAAAACGAAATCCTCTCGCTGTCGGCTCGCAGCGTTGATGAACGAAATACTCCTGAAAAGGGAGTTCTCCCTGCTCAAGAGTATTCACTATTGTGTAGACAGAGTCATCTGTCATTGGCAGGATGGTATGTTTGATGCCCCACGCTTTGCAAAAATCACGGGTAATCATTGAAAGCGAGTCGCCTTGCTTTAGCCGATCTGTTCTTACCAGGTGGGTGCCGAGGTCACGATCACCAAGCCGAAACCACGTTTGTCCCCCGAGTTTGGCGATGTTTTCTGCAGCGTTCCACGATTCGTCTATCCGCCCCCATCCTGTAACCGGATTCGCTAATCCCGCCAGCGTATAACAAACAGTATCAAGATCGGGGGAGATGGACAAGCCAAGATGTTCAAAGTCATCACCAGTGTTGACGACGATGCTAAGTTCTTCGGGCGAAAGAATTTGTGCAAGGCCATGAGCGAGTTTTGCGCCGCCAACGCCACCTGCCAACGCGACGATTTTCATTGGCAGAACCAGCTTTGCTCATAAAAACCGAATTTTAGTATTGAGCTTATTCCAAAATAAATAAGGTAAGCAGCAAAGGAAAGGCGAACAACTAAAGCCATGTAGTTCCACCATGGTAAGTCGGGTTTGACCAGAGAGGGGGAGATAGATGCCTTGCTTATTTTGTGGATGATGCTGTAAGCAAATTGCCAGTACGGAAATATCCAAAGTAAACCGAAAATTAGACCCATTGTGATAACAAAAATGTGAAAACCCAGAATTAGGCTTGTTAGTTGTACTAAAATAATTGCTCCGGTTAGACGGAGAATTCCTTTTGGATGAAAAAATACTTGTTTAATTTGTTTTCTCCAGCTTGTATACTCATTCATTGTTTGCTCCATTCAGACACTTTTTACAACTTTATCCTGTTTTTTCAAAACTTTCTCGCCTAGTTCCTCGTCTGCATAGCCTAAGAAAATCATTGCTTCGGGCAGCCAGCTTTCGGGTAAATCGAGTGTGTCAATTGTCTCTTTTTGGGCGTAGAGAGGCCAACAAATCCAGTTTGCGCCGAGGCCCTCGGCGTGCGCAGCAAGTATGAGTTGTAATCCTGCTAACGCAACAGATTGGATGCCCATAGTGTGCTCTTCAGGCTCCTCTTTGCGGATGGCGGTCTCGTCGCGACAAAGCAAGATGATGAGGGGAGCCTCGGCGATACGCCGCAGAGAAATCTCGGTACGCTTCTCGATTTGGGCAGGGTCGGCGCCTTCGGCATCCATATCTGTACGCATCTTTTCGGTTAACGCCACCCCGAGCTTTTCTCTTGCCAAATTACTTTGGATGAGCGCAAATCGCCAGGGTTGCAGGTTGTGGGCAGACGGAGCAAAAGTTGCGGTGGCGAGAATTCTCTCCACAAGGGTAGCAGGCACAGGGTCAGGTTTGAAACGGCGGATGCTTCTCCGCGTTCGCAGGAAGTGATGGAATTCATTCATAAAGTCTATTATAATCTTCGCTCAATTATTTTGCTGAAGGAGAGTGTTTTATGGGTGAATCCCTGACCAAAATGCGACGACATGACCGTGAGATCACGGACAAAGATTGGATCATTGCACTTTTAGACCGCGCCGGATATGGCGTTTTGGCAACTTGCAAAGATGGGCAACCTTTTACGGTGGCGCGGAATTTTGCTTATGACTCTGAAGCACACACCATCTATTTTCATGGCGCACGCAAAGGACGCACTTTTGATAACGCCGATGGAGGCGTGAAGGCGAATTTGAACGTCAGCGAAATGGGTGATTGGATCTTGGCTGAGCGCGCAATGAATTTTGGTGTGAAATATAAGGGGGTGGTCGTCTTCGGGAAACTTTCGATTGTAGATGATCCCGATGAAGCCAAACGTGGATTGCAATTATTGATGGACAAACATTTCCCCGAACTAAAACCCGATGTTGATTATGAAGCGACAACAGATATTGACCTAAAAGTTACCGCAGTTTTGCGGATGGATATTGATAGTTGGAGCGGGAAAGAGAAGAAAAGCTGAAAAGTGACGAGTGAAACGTGAGTTTCTTTCACTTCTCACGTTTCACCCGTTAATGTTTAAATGCGCGTCGATCTTATCTGCTGAGATTTTATAAATCACCCGCTCTTCACCGGCGAGAATATCCCAATCTTTGCCCATATATTTTTGCGAAAGCGCGTGGATATGTGTATCTGCACCTTCTGTAGTACGCTCAGCGATTTTGCCACGCAAGCGATAAGGGTCGTTGGGGTCTTGAAAGACAAGTGCAACATGGGGACGGGCTTGCATATTGCGGTCTTTTACACGTCCAGCAGCGGTATTAATCAGGATATATTCTTCGTCTGAGTTAAACCAGATCGGAGTGACCTGCGGAGTGCCATCTGCCATAATTGTGGCGAGAAAAACATAGGTTTTGGTCTCATCGGCGAGTAAGTCCTGATAGTTTTCGGGGATATTCATAATTATTTTCCTTTGAATTTGAATTCGTATTGCATCTGCCCTGTAGCACCATCATTTTGGTGAATGAAACTGATATTGTCGACATCGACTTCCCAGCTATAGCTTTGGAAAGTGAGCTTTTGCATGGCGCAGGAGATATTTTCCTGTGTTATATCTACTTGGGCGAGTGTGATATGTGGTACCCAATTTGATGGTGAATAATAGGGACTAATTTCTTCTCCGTGCAGTTGGATTGCATCCCATACACGTTGATGAAGCTCGTTTAGTTTTTGCGTACGAGTAATAGGGATAAAGATAACCGGGCTGGGACCGCTGAATACCCCAATTCCGGTTGCTCTGACGGTAAAAGGGCGGGTTTCTCCGGCTATTTTTTCTAAGCTTATTTCAAGTGTTGAATAGTCAAAATCTCTGGCAATCAACCATGAGAAATGAGGGAAAGGTGTGACTTTGATACCAACCAAGCCGCATTCTTCTTCCAGCATTTGCCAAATAGATTTAACTTCTTTATAGTATTTTTCTTCAAGTAGGGAGACGAGACCATGCATTATCTAAATAAATCCTCTTCTTTAGGACGAATCAACTCTTCTAGTTTACTCTCTCGCAGCGGATACGGGAAGCCTCGCACGTGAACGATGGGCTTGCCCTCGTTGCTCTGGCCCATCATCAGGGATGCGGCTGCTGCCAACTCATCGGCTGCGCCGATTTGGGTGATCTTTAGCTCGCGCCCAAACAAGTCTTTTTCTCCGCGCATATCCACGATTCCGGGTACGCCAGAGATGCCGATTGTGATGCCGACTGTGCCATTCCGCCACGCGCGCCCGTGTGAATCGATGATGAGAATACCGAGTTTTTTACCCGTTGAAAATTCAAGAGCGTCGCGCAATTTTTGGGCGGAAAGGTCTGGGTTCTCGGGGAGGAGCAGGGCAACTTCGTCGTTCATAATCCCGAATTCTTTGGAGAATTCGGGGTTCTTTGCTTGAACATTTGATCGATCAATTCCTGCGTTGGCACAGATGAATCCGTTTTTATGCTCGACAACGATCAAGCCCGGGCGTTTGCGGATGATTTCTTTGCTCTCGGAGAGTATCAACTCCACGACGCGTGGGTCTTTCTGGGTCTCCTCAGCAAGCTGAAGGGCGAGCGGACTCGGCTTCACATCCGCTAAATTGACAAGGCGACCCTCTGCTTTGCTGACGATCTTTTGGGCGAGCACGAGAATGTCGCCATCATCTAAGGGGATTTTACAATTTTCAAGGATAATTTGTGCAAGATCGTCGTCTTTTTCGATGAGGGGAATGTTGGGGAGGGGGGTGAGAGTGAGCATGGGCTGATTTTACTCCACCTTAAGCGGAGTCCGAAATCTCCAGATTTCGGCGCAAAAGTCTGGAGACTTTTGGCTCCAACTCTGGCGACGGGAACTATTTCCCATTTGAAAACGTCTAGCCTCCACGATAGAATAGAATTATCACAAGGAGATCACCATGAAAAGGTTACTTATGGGAATAACAATTATTGCATTGCTCATTATCGGCTTAGCCGCATGTTCAAAAGATGATGCAGGAACAACAACGCCTCCCCTGCCCACGCCGGAAGAAGAGAGCGAGGGTGTCCCTTTGGATGAGATAGAAGAGACACCGCTGATATTTGCTCTCAGCGAAGGAAGCGAAGAGCCGACAGAGTTCGTCCCAGCCGCTTATGTGCGCGGCGAAACGCTCGCGGAAGATGAGCTTGCTTCCCTTTTAGAGCGTTTACCTGCCCTGGTCGTTGGACCCTCCGATACGACCGATTTTAATTTGCCGGATGAAGTCATCCCACCCCCTCGACCGGGGGAGACTTTTGAAGAATCCTTCCCCCCCGAAGGCGATGCTGCCGCCGTTGCTGTTGAATACGGCGACTTGGAAGTTTTGCGCTACTCTCCTGAAGGCGAGATTCCTATCGCTCCTTTTGTGAATATCACCTTTAATCAGCCGATGGTGCCGTTAACGACCATCGAAGATTTGGCTGAGATGGATGTGCCTGTGCAGATTTCCCCATCCATCCCGGGGACGTGGCGTTGGTTGGGGACAAAAACGCTCAATTTCCAAGCTGACTCTGATCTCGTTGACCGTCTGCCGATGGCGACCGAATATGAAGTTTTCATCCCCGCCGGGACAGAATCTGCTGTGGGCGGTGTTTTGGGGGAAAGCGTGGAATTTGTTTTTAGTACGCCTGCGTTGAAAATGGATGAACACTTCCCGTATAACGGACGCCCGCAGCCTCTGGAACCACTTTCCTTTATCTCTTTTAATCAGCGTATTGATGCCGCCAGCGTGTTGGAGTATATTGCTGTTAATGTAGATGGTCGAAGGGTAGATATAAAATTAGCCACTGAGACAGAAATTTCCAAAGATGAGACGATTTCTTCAATGGTGGAGAACGCCCAAGAAGGGAAGTATTTAGTTTTTCGTGCCTACGAGTCTTTTCCCGCTGACACACAAATTAATATCTTTATAGAAGCAGGTGCGCCATCTGCAGAAGGCCCTCTTTTGACGACAGAAGAGCAATCTTACACCTTTTTTACTTATGCACCGCTCAAGCTCGTTGATCATCATTGCGATTGGTCGGATGATTGCCGCCCTTTGATGCCGCTCACAATTGAGTTTAACAATCCCATTGACGCAGAAGATTTTGACGAATTACTTTTAGAAATTTCACCTGAGATTGTTGGCGCATCGGTGGATGTTTATGGAAATACGATCCAGATCAGTGGAATGACAGAGGGCAGAACAACCTATAAGGTGAAAGTCAGTGGGGAGATTAAAGATATTTTCGGGCAGATGCTTGGACGTGACGAGCAAGTCCGGTTCAAGGTCGGATCGGCTAATCCATTCTTAATGGGTCCCGACCAACGATTTATCACCCTTGATCCCAGCGATGCGAATCCCGCCATCTCGCTGTATGTGATGAATCATAAGAAGTTAGATGTGCAGATTTACGCCGTTCAGCCCTCCGATTGGGCGGCGTATCTGAAATATCTCGACGAGTATCAGTGGACGGATGAGCATATAGACCCGCCCGGAAAACTGCTGCTGGACGAGACGCAAAAAATAGATGCCGAGACGGATGTTTTGACAGAAATCAATCTCGATTTGAGTGAGTATTTGCAGGGCGATTACGGGCATTTTGTGGTGATTGCCAAACCGAATCAGAGTATTTTTGAGAAGGATAATTATTACGAGACAGTGCATCTTTGGGCGCAGATCACGCAGATTGGCTTGGACGCGTTCAGCGACCACAGCGAATTTATTATTTGGACAAGTTCGCTCGCCGATGGCGCACCTTTGGGGAATGTGACAATTTCTGCTGACACCAGTGCCGAAGTTAACGCCACAACTAGCGAAGACGGCATTGCAAAATTTGATTTGCCTTCTGGCGGCGCATCGTATTTGACTGCGCAAATTGGCGATGATATTGCTATGCTACCGCGTAATACCTATTATTGGGATGAATATGGTTGGCATAAAGGCAGTTCGCCTAATCATTTGCGCTGGTTTGTTTATGACGACCGCGCGATGTATAGACCTGGAGAAGAAGTTCATCTCAAAGGATGGATTCGCGAAATTGGGGGCGGGCAATTGGGCGATGTTTCTATGCTTGGCGATGCGCTGACTGGTGTGAATTATTCGTTGATTGGCGCACAAGGAAATGAGCTGGCAACGGGGCGTGTAGATGTCAATTTGCTCGGCGGTTTCGATTTGGTTTTGGAACTCCCAGAAAGCGTCAATTTAGGGCATGCACAATTGCAGCTTAACGCCGAAGGAAGTTTGAATGTAGATTACTACTCCCATAATCACTCCTTTCAAATTCAGGAATTCCGCCGACCAGAATTTGAAGTTTCAGCTCGCAACGAAACAGCCGCTCCTTATTTTGTTGGCGAAAACGCCATTCTTGCCGTAGAAGCAAAATACTTCGCCGGCGGCGCGCTCCCGAACGCCGAAACAAATTGGTGGGTGAGCTCCAGCGAGACAAATTACTCTCCGCCAAATTGGGATAAGTTCACCTTCGGCTTCTGGACTCCGTGGTGGCATTATTTCGATGGCGGCTTTGAAGATGCTCCGCAAAGCGAGAGCTTTACAGGTGTAACCGATGGCAACGGTGAGCATTTCCTGCGCATAGATTTTGGCAGCGCGTCCACTCGCCCCACCAGCATCATCGCCGAGGCGACCGTCATGGATCTCAACCGCCAGGCATGGTCGAGCGGCACAAGCCTGCTCGTGCATCCCGCCGATCTCTATGTTGGCATCCGCAGCGAGCGATATTTTGTCGAGCGCGGCGAGCCATTGGAAATTGAAACCATTGTCACCGACCTTGATGGCAATGCTGTCGAAGGTCGTCCTGTCACCCTTACAGCGGCGCGCATTGTTTGGAAATCGCAGGGCGGCTGGCATGAAGAATTGCTCGATCCGCAAATTTGCGAACTCACCTCCACCCTCGAGCCACTCACCTGCACCTTCGATACCTCCGTTGGCGGGCGTTATCGCATCACCGCCATCGTCACCGATGAGCAAGGACGCAAAAACGAAAGCCGCATCACGCGCTGGGTTAGTGGCGGCGAGCGTCCGCCCTCCCGCGAAGTTGAGCAGGAGGAAATCACCCTGATCCCCGATAAAGATGAGTATCAGCCCGGCGACCTGGCGGAAATTCTCGTTCAGACACCTTTCACGCCCGCCGAAGTTTTGCTCACAGTTTCCCGCAGTGGGATTTTATACACAGAAAGACATCTTATTGAAGAAGGAACTCTAACGCTTTCCGTACCCATCACAGATGCGCAGATTCCTAACATCCACATCCAAGTGGACGCGGTCGGTGCTGCGCCGCGCGTGGACGATGCCGGTGATCCCGTTGTGGACGCACCTGCCCGTCCCGCGTATGCTTCTGCCAACCTGACCCTCAGCATCCCACCGTTAACCCGCACCCTCGATATTACGGCATCCCTCGCAGATGCCGAGATTGAGCCAGGCGGAAGCACCATCCTTGACCTCGACCTAAAAGATGCCAACGGAAACCCCGTCCCCAACGCAGAACTCGCGGTTGTAGTCGTGGACGAATCTATTTTGGCTCTCACAAATTATCAACTCGCAGACCCAATTTCCACTTTCTACTCGCAAAGGTCTTCTGATCTGAGCAGTGTATATGGAAGAGCGAGCATCGTGCTCACAAATCCGCTTGCGCTGGCAGATGCTGCGCGTGGTGGAGATTTGGAAGCAATGGCAACGCAAGCTCTTGATGATTCCATGTTCAAATCTGTTGGTGAGGGCGCAGTGATGGAAGAAGCGATGGAAATGGCTCCGATGGCAGCACCAGCAGAAATGGAAGCTGATGGCATGGGCGGTGGCGCAGAAGCGCCCAGCCCCATTGCCGTACGCAGTGATTTCAATCCCCTTGCCACCTTCGAAGCCGAAGTTCATACAGACGCAAACGGTAAGGCGACTGTCCAGATCGAAGTGCCCGACAATCTGACGCGCTATCGCGTTATGGTCGTGGCAGTGGATGCGGGCGGTCAGCAATTCGGCAAAACCGAAACTAATCTCACCGCCCGTCTACCGCTGATGGTACGCCCATCTGCGCCGCGCTTCTTGAATTTTGGCGATAAATTTGAACTTCCGATTTTGCTCCAAAACCAGACCGATGAGCCTATCGAAGTAGATGTTGCCGTACAAGCAACCAATATCATTCTCCCCGAAGGCGCAGGACAACGCGTTACTGTCCCCGCCAACGATAGGGTTGAAGTGCGGTTCGCAGCTGAAACTGAGATGGCAGGAATCGCTCAATTCCAAATTGGTGCGGTCTCTGGCACTTATGCAGATGCGGCGACTCTCGAATTCCCCGTCTACACGCCCGCGACCACAGAAGCCTTCGCCACTTATGGCGTGGTGGATGAGGGCGCAATTGCTCAGCCTATCGCAAAACCGAGCGATGTATATTCACAATTTGGCGGGCTGGAGATCCAAACATCGTCTACAGCCTTGCAAACGCTCACGGATGCGGTGATGTATCTCGCCAAATATCCCTACGCCTGTACCGAGCAACTCAGCTCACGTATTTTGGGCATCGCGGCGTTGAAGGACGTATTAAACGCGTTCCAAGCCGAGGGGCTGCCATCCGCTGATGAAATGGTAGCAAGTGTAAACAGGGATGTGACCCGCCTGCAAGGCATCCAAAATTATGATGGCGGTTTCCCCTATTGGCGGCGTGGACAGGAATCTATCCCATTTAATAGCATCCACGTGGCTCATGCGCTCCAGCGTGCAAAAGATAAGGGCTTCGAAATCCCGCCTGAAATGCAGGAAAATCTGCGCTATTACCTGACCGATATTGAGAGCCATTACCCCCACTGGTACAGCCAATATACCCGCCGCGTGCTGAGTGCGTATGCGCTTTATGTGCGTGATTTGATGGGCGATAATGATGCGGCGAAGGCCCGTGCGCTGCTCCAAGAAGCCCCGTTGGAAGACTTTTCTTTCGAGGCGATTGGCTGGATTTGGCAGGTGCTAGTGGACGACCCGAATAGCGCACGTGATTTGGACCTGATACGCGTTTACGTCAACAACCACGTGGTGGAGACGGCTGGCGCGGCGAATTTCACGACCAGCTACGATGACCAAACTTACCTGATTCTCTCTTCAAACAGACGAGCGGATGCGGTCTTGTTGGACGCTATGATTGCCGACGATCCGAACGCCGACTTGATCCCGAAATTAGTGAACGGATTGCTGGCGCATCGCACACGCGGACGCTGGGGTAGCACGCAAGAAAACGTCTTCGTGCTTCTGGCAATGGATCGTTATTTCAACACCTACGAATCCCAAACCCCCGACTTTGTTGCCCGCATTTGGCTGGGAGACACTTACGCGGGCGAACACGCCTACGAAGGCTATTCCACCGAACGCCACGAGACGAATATCCCGATGACCTATCTCGTCGATGGCGCCGACTTGCAAGATTTGACCCTCAGCAAAGAGGGCGTGGGGCGGCTCTATTATCGGCTCGGCTTAAAATACGCCCCCACCGACTTGAACTTGACCCCGCTAGATATGGGCTTCGTTATCACCCGCGAATACGAAGGCGTGGACGATGTTGAAGATGTCTGGCGGGATGCTGATGGCGTTTGGCATATCAAAGCGGGCGCAAGAGTGCGTGTTAAAATCAAAATGGTCGCCGATAATCGGCGTTACCACGTCGCGCTGGTTGATCCGCTCCCCGCTGGCTTGGAAATTGTCAATCCCGATCTGGCTGTTTCATCCAGCGCTGGTGCGCCTGCCGAGAACGAAAACCCCTTCGAGATGCGCTACGGCTGGTGGTGGTGGCGAACATGGTACGAACACGAAAATCTACGCGATGAACGCGCCGAAGCCTTCACTTCCTTGCTGTGGGATGGGGTCTATGATTATTCCTATATCGCTCGCGCCACCACGCCAGGAACCTTCATCGCTCCGCCCGCGAAGGCAGAGGAGATGTACTCGCCCGAGGTCTTTGGGAGGAGTGGGAGTGATTGGGTTGTGGTGGAGGCTGAATAGAACGCGGATTTTGCGGATTTATGCTGATTTTTTAAATGGAAAGACCCTCGCGAGAGGGTCTTTTTTGTTAAACTGGTTGCTAGATGAGTAAATTAGAATTGGTACTCTTTCCACTTGTTCAAATCTATTTGCTCTGATGTGCGAGGTATTTGAAGAATATGGTGATAAATTTCCTCACAGACAAGCTCAAAGCGTTTTCCTTTTGCCATGATAGCAAGCCTTTGTTTGTCACTGATACTTGGTAAAGGGGTATCATCAAGGACTATATAAATAATTCTAGGAGGTGTTTTTCCTTCTAGTTTGGCATTCATTTCCAAGTCCTTGGCAAATTCTTGCTCAAATTGTGTCCAAGGCTTATCTTTTGATTGTTCTGAATAAAAAATAAGGTTTACGTCACATTCTTGCATAGTACGCATAATTTCATCTCTTATGCGTGAGCCAGCAAAAAAATCTCGCTTATCAAGTTTTGTTTTGATGTTTTTATTACGAAGCCATTGATCAATAGCATGAATTACATCTCCATTTACCCACGCGTAACTTATGAAAACAGTTGGTGAATTAGAGTTGCCTCTTGGGTCAGTGTCTGAAATAAAAATTGCTCCAAGTTCTACAGGGTTAAAATTGTTTGGGAAAGTCGTCTTAAAGTTTATCATGGCGCTTTCCAGTTTGACAGAGACTGTCGTATTATACAAATATCCACTCCCGCGACTTTGTTGTCTTGAGTAAGGGTCGTATTTGTATGTGAAAATACTGCCGCAAAGATTAGCTCTTGATAAATCAAAAGCTTTATTTTCATTAACTAAGGGAAAATTGCTGAGGTTAATGTTTGATAAATCTGGTATCCAGTTTGGGTGTGCTTCTCTGTATGCATTCCACTCTGCTATCCGTTTCTGTTTGATCAAATCAATAGCTTCTTCTTTTCTCATAGGTTTTCTCCCAAAGTGTTGCTTGATGTTAGTTTTTCTCTCTAAGTTTACCATTGCCTGGCTTTGTTTTTTTTTGTAATCGCTGTTTTGAGTGGTGTGTGTGGGGGGGGATTATCCCCGCCGTCTCGAATGGGGAACGAATACTCTGAAGGGCACAATGTAAATAAATGTTGTCACGGGTGGGGTCTTGAAATCAGTGAAAATTTGTAAATCTGTCCCTGTACGGTGCGAAGCGAAGCGCATCCGTGCAACATTTACAAATCCCGCTGAAACGGACTGGGAGGGTTTGTAAAATCATCGAAAATCCGCTAAATCTGCGAGAATCCGCGTTCTATAAGAGCCAATTAAAAATCAATCCGCAAGCATGTTAGAGCACACCTGCGGATCTAACTCCCGCCGCAGGTGGTATCCTTGGCGAGAGCTAAGAGCATTATAGCATCTCCTGCTCAATAATTCTTGTTCTAGTGGCGGGATTTCAGCAATTCTGGAGCGGTGATGATAATTCTTTTCATCTTTTTCTCCTCTTTGCATATTCAATTGCTTATAATAGCCAGTATGCTTTTCCCCTTTTAGAAGTCAAGCCAATACAGACTATCGACAATTTCAGTCAACCTAATAATCTGAGTTATGTTTAGCAGGTCGGTGCGGATTACCCTAAAGGGCACTCGTGAAATCCTTCCTCAAGGCATGAAAGCCCCTTTGGGGCTTAAAATACCCAGCCCATAGGGCTTCCATGTACTAAGGAAGGGTTTTTAGCCTGCGCGAATTCGTAAAAGATTCTTATCCATACCTCAGGCTAATATTTATCCCGACGAAAAGAACGCCTAAAAACACCCAAACCTTTGATAAAATTATGGCCATGTCTCATATCAAAAGAATTGCCTCCCTGCTCAACGCCAAGCCCGCCCAAGTGGATGCGACTATCCGCTTGCTGGATGAGGGCAACACCGTCCCTTTTATCTCTCGTTACCGCAAAGAAATGACAGGCTCTCTGGATGACGAGCAGGTTCGCATTATTGCAGATGAAATTCTGCGCCTGCGCGCGCTGGACGAGAGGCGTGCTACCGTTTTAAAAAGCATCGAAGAGCAAGGGAAATTAACCGCTAAACTTCGCACCGCACTTCTTGCCGCCGATTCGATGACTGCGCTTGACGATCTCTATGCGCCTTATCGCCCCAAGCGACGCACTCGCGGAATGATGGCGCGCGAAAAAGGGCTTGAGCCACTCGCAGGGCTGATCTTGGGACAATCGTTGAGCGGCTCTCCTGAAGAAGCGGCAGCCGAATACCTTAGCGATGATGTAGACAGCATAGAAGATGCCCTCCAAGGCGCGAGAGATATTATTGCCGAAAACATCAGCGACAATGCCAATATCCGCGCGGAGACGCGTGAGAAAGCACTCAAGTTCGCAACGCTTAGTGTAGAAAAAGTTAAAAAAGCGCAAGATGAGCGCACTCTTTATGAAAGTTATTATGCTTTTGAAGGGCGCGTAGATCGCTTGCAGCCTCATCAGATTTTGGCAATTGCTCGAGGGGAGAAAGCGGGGATACTAAAGGTGCGTGTCAACATCAATGAGCGGGATTGGCTCCAGGCTGTACAGCGGGAATTTGAAGAAGATATGCTCAGCCCCTTTGCCGAAGAATTCGAAGAAGCCATGCAAGATGCCGCAAAACGCTTATTGCTTCCCTCTATCGAGCGCGATGTGCGTCGCACACTCTCTGAGAGATCTGATTCTCACGCAATCCAGGTTTTTGCTACAAATTTGCGTGCTTTGCTAGGGCAGCCTCCATTGATCGGGCAAGTTGTTTTAGCCATCGACCCTGGTTATCGAAGCGGCTCGAAAGTCGCGGTCGTGGATTCAACCGGAAAACTGCTCGATACCGGCACGATCTATCCACACGCCCCGCAAAATGAATGGAGAGCGTCCCTTTCCCTCCTCGAAGAAATGATAAATCGTCATCACGTCACCTTGGTCGCTGTTGGTAACGGTACTGCATCCCGTGAAACAGAAAAACTTGTCGCAGAGTTGACGCGCAATGCGCTATCCACCAAATATTTAATTGTGAATGAAGCGGGTGCGTCGGTATACTCGGCTTCTCCACTGGCGCGTGCCGAGTTCCCAAATCTGGATGTTTCGATTCGCGGCGCAGTTTCCATTGCGCGCCGTGCGCAAGACCCTTTGGCAGAATTGGTCAAAATTGATCCCAAATCAATCGGCGTGGGCATGTATCAGCACGACGTGAATCAGAAAGATTTGGCGCACGCTTTAGATGGCGTGGTCGAGTCCGTTGTCAATCGCGTAGGAGTAGATTTGAACACAGCTAGTTCAGCATTGCTGACGCATGTTGCGGGTGTTGGGAACAAACTGGCGGAGCGCATTGTTTCTCACCGCGATAAAGAAGGCACTTTCAAGAACCGCAAGGCTTTGCTCCAAATCCCCGGATTGGGAAAAAAGGCCTATGAGCAAAGCGCAGGGTTTATGCGGATTCGAGATGGCGCAAATCCTTTGGATACTTCCGCCATTCATCCCGAATCTTATCCAATTGCGGAGGGAATTCTGGAACGCGCGGGGATTTCACCTGCTTCCGCTATGGATGAGCGGATAGCCGCCCTCGAAGCACTAACTGCTAAATCTTCCCTCGAAAATCTGGCTCAAGAATTAGGCTGTGGTCTGCCAACGCTGGAAGATATCCTCGAACAACTTCTCCGCCCCGGGCGTGACCCACGCAGCGATGCGCCTGCTCCAATTCTGCGCTCAGATGTTCTCAAAATGGACGATCTTGCGGAAGGAATGCACCTAAAAGGAACAGTCCGCAATGTGGTCGATTTTGGCGCCTTTGTTGATATAGGCGTAAAACAAGATGGCTTGCTGCATAAATCAAAAATCCCCTACGGCACAACGTTGAAGGTAGGCGATATTGTTGAGATTGAGATATTGAAAATTGAAGTCGAGCGTGGAAGAATTAGCTTGGGGTGGGTTAAAAAATAATTTCCTTGACAAAGCACCTAAACATAAAGAAGGTTCTACGCAAAATTTATGCAGAACCTTCTTTATGTTTATTTCAATCTTTGTGCACCCGGAGGGACTCGAACCCCCAACCAACTGATTCGAAGTTGTCCGAGGGTGTGTCTACAGCGTGTTTTCTCGTCGATATCACCTATAAAGTGTACAAAAAATGCTTAAAAACGTCCAAATTCTGCTTATTCGTCCATAGTTTCTATTGGATATGCTCGCAAACTGCTCGCAGAATTGAAATATAATAACCTGATTAGCGATTGATAAGAACATTACATATTGGCAAATCCCTGTTCAGTTCGAATGGGGG
>Ga0233441_1001541_pt1 | contig 19587 bp, 15 predicted proteins | sample SI_123_September_4_FD_182781 | JGI IMG/M metagenome (GOLD analysis project Ga0233441, IMG submission 182781) | Seawater microbial communities from Saanich Inlet, British Columbia, Canada - SI_123_September2016_135_MG | ecosystem: Environmental > Aquatic > Marine > Inlet | place: Canada: British...
GTGGACGCGTTCCAAAAAACCCCCGCCGCATCTACTGTGTTCATGAACCATTCCGCCAATTCGGAGTTTTCAGTGACAATTGTATCAGTATGTTTTGAACCATACTGATTAATGTGCTGTACTGCTGCTTCCGCGGATTTTACAGATTTAACCGAAAGTATCAAATCAATGTATTCTGTTTTCCAGTCTTCTTCAACTGCCTTTTTCAGTTTCAATTGCGGAAAATTCTGCAGACGTTTTTCAGTTTCAGCACAGACCCTCAATTCTACTCCGGCAACCTGCATTTTCCGCAAAATATCGGCGAGCAGTTCATCGCTAAAATTTTGATGAACGAGCAAAGTTTCGGATGCATTGCAAACAGCCGGATAATCCAGTTTTGAGTCAAGTGTTACTTCCAGGCTTTTTGCTTCATCTGCAGCCTCATCCAGAAAGACGTGACAGATTCCGTCAGCATGCCCCAACACGGGAACCTGGGCATTTTTTTGAATATACTGAACCAGTTCGTTGCTGCCGCGAGGAATTATCAAATCAAGTTCCGCGCTCATTTTCACCAGTTCTGCTACTTCATCCCGGCTTTCCACCAGGCTGACAGAATTTTCCGGTGCAGAATTACTGGCAAGCAAAGTTTTACGGATAAGACCTGCCAGCACGCGATTTGAATTTTGCGCTTCTTTACCACCTTTTAGAATTACGGCATTTCCGGATTTTAAGGCTAAGGCAGAAATCTGAATCACCACATCCGGCCGTGATTCAAAAATCACCAGTATAACACCAATCGGACAAGAAACACGGAAGAGTTCCAGACCTTCGTCCAGTCGTGTCGCCTGCAAAACTTGTCCAGAAGGATCAGCTAAGGCAGCAACACTTTCACAATTTTTCGCCATCTGCTCAATTTTGTCTTCATTAAGCAAAACACGTTTGCAGGCACTCTCAGACAGTTCTCCACTTTCCAGCATCTTTTCTGCCTCTACCATATCTCTGGAATTCTCTGCTAAAATTTCCGCAGAGTTTTCACGTAGAGATTTTGCGAGTTCATGAAGTATTTTATTTTTTGCAGAATTATCCAGACTCGCCAAAACGAGAGACGCTTCACGTGCCTGCTGCACTTGCTGCCTGATTGCAGAAGAAATTTGTGGACTATTCATGAAATTATCTGTCTACAATTACTGAGGAGGATGTTGCTTAAAACAAACCACTGACGGTGAATTCAAAACGGTCTGGTGTTTCACTGGGACGTTTATCCAACTTGGAGCCATACTCAAAACGCAGGACTCCCATTGGCGTAATCACTCTTACACCAAGACCTGCACTTTTGCGTAAATCGAAAAATTCCGGTTCTGTTTCACCCAGCAGTTGGTATTGCCTTGATTCTGCATTGACGTTTCCTGCGTCCAAAAAGAGCACCCCTCGGACAAAACTGTTCTCATCTTGACTGAGAGGAAACAGTAACTCAAGATTAAAGACTCTCTCAGAAACACCTCCGCTTTTCAATTCCTGTAGTTCACTTATGTTTAAATCGACAGTTCTGCTGTCATAAGTTTTAGTTTGCTGATAGCCAAGTTCGTCGGTAATCACGCGATAGGCGATATTGTTCCGTTGTTCGCTTGAACCATACGGACCGGAAATATTGTAATAGAAGTGACCTCGTACTGAATCAATTCCGCCAAGACGATAACGGTCTTCGGAAGGTATTGGCGAAGAACCCTGTTCCTGCAGCAGCCCCAAACGACCTTTTGCCATCAAAATAAAAGTGTTATCCGGATTCAGTGCCCAAAACTGCTGGTACTGAAGCTGGTATTCACGCAACTGGATATTTCCGCCGAAAGGCGTTCCGGTTTGAATCATGCGGATGGAAGTCTTGATGCCCGCGCTTGGAAAGACAGGATGATTGACTGTGTTGTAGGTCAGTGACGGTGAAACAGAACGTTTGAAAAGATCTGTGTCGGATGCAGAAAAAAGACGGTCAAGCGCGCTGATTTGTGTACCAAATCGTAAATCACGGAAATACAAAGGCATCCCCAAACTGAAACCATAATTGTTCTCTGTGATTATTCCTCGTTCAAATTCAGTAGAATCCTGGATCTTGCTCCTTGATGAAAATATCGAACCTGAAACCTGTGAATCAAAAAGTCTTGGATCAATCAGTGTTGCATCAAATTTTTGTTGTACACTCTGTTCAGCAAACTGCGCACTAAAACGTAAGGTACGACCGGTTCCAAGCAGGTTACCTTTTGAAATAGTCACTCCTCCGCTGAAACCGGAAAAATCACTATAGCCCATCTGTGCCTGAAAAGTTCCTGTTTGTGATTCTTTGAGACGTGCCAGGATGTCCAGCATGTTGTTTTCCTGTTCACGTGGCGAACGTTCAAGCACAACTCCGGACTGAAAAAATCCGAGACGGTTCAGGTTCTGTTGACTTTGAAGCAGTTTCTTACCGTTAAACAGTTCATCTTCCTGCACTTCAAATTCCCTGCGAATCACATGATCACGCGTTTCTACATTACCTGCAATTTCCAAACGGCCAATATATGCTTTTTCACCTTTTATTATCCTGAAAGTAACATCAACAATTTTTGTTTCCTCATCAATAACTGTTTCCGGAATAACCCTGACAAAGGCATATCCCCGTTCATGATAAATTTCACTAATTCCGGAACGATCCCTGTTCTGTAAAAAAGGATTATAAATTTCACCTTCTTCCAGTAACAGGTTTTCTTTTAGTTTCTCTTGATCACCAAGAACATCTCCGGAAAACTGAACCTTTCCGGTATAATACTGATCGCCCTCAGCAACATTCAATCTTACATCAACACGGCTGTAATCCGGATTGTGTATTAAGGTCACCTCAGGCTTATCTATAAAAACTTTGATGTAACCTTTTTTCAGATAATGCTGAGTTATCAGAGACAAATCCTGGTTAATCATTTCTTCACGGAAAAGCCCTGATTGATTAGCCCATGAAACACAATCTATTTCAGAACTCATAATGAAACGTTTAATATCGAGTTCAGAATAATATTTTGTTCCGCTCACGTAAATATCCGTCAGATAAACACGCGGTGCTTCATCCAGTTCAAAAACTACTCTGAACCTCTCCACAGAATTTTGCGGATCAGTATCAACAGTTTCAATTATGGTGTTCACTCTTACCCGTGGATAACCCTCACTGCGGTAATGTTCTAAAATAATCTGCTCATTGAGGGCGATTTTTTCAGGATCGTAAGGATCGTACTGGAGCAGGGTCATTTTTTCTTCAATTTCCGTGCGTTCAACCAATAGTACATCTTTCAGTTTAATCTCGGCCAATCTTGGACGTTCCTTGACCACATAACGCAGCAGGTAGGCTTTTTCTCCGAATTCGACTGAGTCCAGTTCTTTCACTTCCGCCTGAACATCATCATACAATTTCATTTTATAAATGGAGTGAATATCTCTGCGGATTATTTTGCGGTCCAAAACATCGCCAACCTGACTTTCAATCAAAAACATGATCTGTGAGGATTCAAGTTCAGAGGTACCTTTTATTTCGATTTCAGCAATACGCGCAGACAAGTCCCCAGACTCCGTACTTTGCGCACTTATAGAATGAGGAATAACGCTTGAAAAGAAAACGCCGAGAAAAACAAGCGTTACTAAAATTCGAGGAACAGCAGAAAGGGTGTACATCAGGTTTGGAAGAAGCAGGGGTCAGACAGAGCAGCGGTTTTCTTGAGGAAAATATTATGCATTCGGAAGCAAATGTAATTGTCCATTTTCCATTTTATGCTGATAATGCATGTCTGACGCAAGGCTGGTGTTGTGTGTAATCATTACAAGTGTCGTTTCATTTTCTCGATTTAAGCGCAGCAAGATTTCCATGATTTGAGCACTCGTTTCTTCATCAAGATTTCCTGTTGGTTCATCAGCAAGTATGATCCGGGGTCGATTAACCAGGGCCCGTGCAATCGCTACTCGCTGCTGCTCACCACCGGAAAGCTGTGCCGGTTTATGTGCGGTGCGCTCACCAAGTCCTACTCTCTGCAGCAGATCAAGAGCGTTTTTACGCACAACTGTGGAACTGCTACCTTTCATCAACTGGGGGATCATCACATTTTCCAGTGCAGTAAAATCCTGCAGTAATTGGTGAAACTGGAAAATAAAACCGACTTTTTCATTTCTGAATTGTGCGGCTTGATCACGGGAAAAGTTGCTCAAATCACTGCCGTCAAGCCACAACTGCCCTTCGTCAATTGCTTCGAGGGTACCGAGTGTATGAAGAAATGTGCTTTTACCGGTTCCAGATGCTCCGAGGATTGCAACTGTAGAACCCGATTCTACTTCAAAATTGAGACCGCGTAAAATGTGCAGCTTGCGTCCTTCACCGTCTAGGTAGCTTTTGTGCAGATTGGAAACTTGAATTTGCATGACTTAAAGAAGAGCTCAAAAGCACCTAGAATAACAGCAAAGGCGGTCAAATCACAAGACGAAACACACCGCAAGTCTTAAGAAAATAGCGAATCGATCTGTGCTTTGAACTGCTCTTCCACCACCTCACGTTTAAGTTTCAACGTTGGCGTAAGCAGTCCGTTGTCGATACCCCACTCTTCTGAAAGCAAAGCAAAGTTTTGCGGACGTTCAAATCCTTTAAAATCTTTTCCATAACGCTCGAGTTGCTCCTTGAACAGTTGCCGGATACGCGGTTCATTTAGTATACTTTCAGCACTTCCGGAAATCCCAAGCCCCTCAGCATATTGTTCCACTGCAGGCATTGCCGCAACAATCAAAGCCACATTGTGTTGACGATTGAAACCGTAAAGCATCACTTGATCAATATACGCGCTAAGTTTTAAAGATTCTTCCAAAGGCGCGGGAGCTACATACTTGCCATTTTCAAGCTTGTACTGCTCCTTTACACGTCCGGTGATATAAAGATAACCATCTGCGTCTAAATGCCCAAGGTCACCTGTACGCAGGCCTCCTTCTTCGGTGATGCTTTCTTTAGTTTTGTCAGGCAGGTTATGATAACCAAGCATGATATTTTCACCATAAGCCAAAACTTCACCGTCTTCTTCTTTGCTGCCTTCAACTGATTTGTCAATTTCGATACGTACTCCAGGCAGTGGTTTTCCGACTGAGCCAAAACGTCTTGCACCAGGATAATTAACTGAAAGAGCAGCAGTATTTTCACTGAGCCCATAACCTTCATAAACACTGATACCGATATCATTGACAAATTCCGCAACCGCAGGACTCAAAGCGCTGGCACCGCTGACGGCAATCCGTAAATTACCACCAAAGCGGTTTAATATTTTTTTGAAAATAATCTTACGTGCCAGCGTAAGTGTTAAATTATCCAAAAATCCAAGAGTTTCTCCTTCTCTTTCCCGCTTGGCCTGTTTGAGACCTCCGTAAAAAAGAGCGCGGATGAAACCTGGTTTTTCCTTCATTTGTCCTCTGAGCCGCTCATAAATTCTGTTATATACGCGTGGTACAGCAAAGAACATACTGGGTTTAACTACACCTAATTCTTCAATCAGCGTGTTCACATCCTCAACCAGTCCAGCAGAACCTCCTGAACTGATTAAACCGTGTACTTCAGAGACTTGACCAAAAACGTGTGCCCATGGTAAAAAGGCCAGTGAGCGGTCATCTTTCGTCATCCCGAGCAACGGTAAAACCACAGAACATTCGAAAATTAGATTCCTGTGACTCAAGATCACACCTTTTGGATTACCTGTAGTTCCGGAAGTGTAGATCATCCCCATCGGTGACTGTGACTCGGGCTGTTGTGCTTCGACCGGATTTTCACGTCCGCTTTTCAGCAAATCCTCATAAGTTGTCACATCTCCTGTTACGTTGCCTGAAAGCAAAACAACGTGTTCCAGCGCTTCAATCTTATCCGGAAAATCACGAGTTTGTTCAAATACAAGCGGATTTGCCGCCAGTAATATTTTTGCACCGCAGTCACGGATGATGTATTCCCATTCCTTTGCCACTTGTGTCTCATACATCGGAATATGCTGTCCGTTTAATCCGTAAGTAGCATATGCTGAAACAGCCCACTCTTCAGTGTTTTTGCAGATAATCGCGACTTTGTCTCCGGAAGAAACGCCTAGTGAAGCCAGCCCTCCGCGTAATGCATCTACTTTTTCCCCAAACTGTTCATAAGTGGTCCACTCGTAAACACCGCCCCGCTTAGTACCGTATAAAGGACGATCACCGTAACGCTGCCGGGAATTTTCGAGCATTTCGATTAAATTTTTATGGGAACTATTAGCAGTTGAAATAGTCATTATTTTCTCCTATAAAAATATGTTATTGAAATTTCTTCAATTAGTTTTCTACATGCAAGTTTCAAGAAAAAGCTAAAAGAGGTTTTCACAACTCTATACTAACGCTAATCTGCTCATCATGCAAAGCAGATTTCTCTTCCACGCACACTTTTGTCAACTTCACCGTTTATATACACCGTCTGGCCGTTCACAATGGTACGTACAGGCCAGCCCTGTAATTCCATCCCGTGATAAGGAGACCAGTTAACTCTTGTGTGGAGTTGCCCATTCCTGACTGTTTTCTTTAATGCCATATCCACTAAAACCAAATCTGCGTCCTGACCAACTTCAATACGCCCTTTTCCCTGCATTTTGTAGAGATTTGCAGGAGATTCAGACATCCAGAAAACTACTTCCTGCAAAGTACAGGCGTTGCGGTTGACTCGATCCAGCATCAAAGCCAGTGAGGTTTCAACTCCGGGCATACCTGAAGGCGCTTTTCCATAAGGCTGATCTTTTTCAGCTAAAGTGTGAGGTGCATGATCAGTCGCAATGCAGTCAATTATACCATCCTTGAGTGCCTGCCAAAGTGCGTCCGCATGACGCTTTGTGCGTATCGGCGGATTCATCTGCGCCAAAGTTCCCAACTTTTCATAACATTCAGGTACAGTCAATGTAAAATGCTGGGGACAGACTTCAGTCGAAATCAGATGTTCACGCGGCAGACCACGCAGAAAATCACATTCATCTTCCGTCGTTAAATGCAAAATATGCAATCTGCGCCGGTACTTCAATGAGAGCTTTACCGCCAGTTTAGTCGCCTTGAGCGCAGCAGATTCGTCTCTGATACGTGAATGAAGACGGACATCTGAAATATGCTTGAGTAATTCTATGTTCTCCTTGAGCACAGCTTCATCTTCAGCATGAACGGCAATCAGGCGTGAACCGGTGGAAAATATTTTTTCCAAAACTTGCGGATTGTCGACCAGCAAGTCTCCAGTGGATGAACCCATAAATATTTTTATCCCGCAGACATTCTCAACCGCGTTCAATTCCTCCAGATTATCCGGAGTCGCACCCATGAAAAATCCGTAATTAACGACCGATTTTTCTGCCGCTAAGCGTTTTTTTTCTGCCATCCGTTCACGGGTTATAACCGGTGGAGCGTTGTTCGGCATATCAAGAAAACTGGTGATACCGCCTGCAGCAGCTGCACAGGAACCACTGTGCAAATCTTCTTTCTGCGCTGCTCCCGGTTCACGGAAATGAACCTGTGGATCGATCATGCCCGGAAGCAGAGTCAAACCTTCTGCGTCTATGACTTCTCCGACTTCAGGGATTCCGCTGCCGATAGCGTGAATCCTGCCGTCGATTACTGAGACATCAACCCGCTGGATACTTCCAGGTAGAACAACTTCCGCATTCCGGATGGTGAGTGAAACTGTCATGTGTAACTTCCGTAATCTGCACGTAAATAAGCTGCTGCGTCTTTCGCAAAATAGGTGAGAATCATATCGGCTCCCGCACGTCGAATCGAGAGGAGCATTTCCATCATTGCACGGTCACGGTCAAGCCAGCCTTTTTCGGCTGCAGCGACAACCATCGCATATTCTCCGGAAACATTATAAGCTGCTACCGGAACGTCAAAAGTATCACGTACCCTTGAAATTACATCCAGATAAGTCAGTGCTGGTTTGATCATTACTACATCCGCACCTTCGTCCAAATCTAAAGAAATCTCACGTAGCGCTTCGCGTGTATTAGCAGGGTCCATTTGATAAGTTTTTTTGTCACCGCTTTTTGGAGCAGACTGAAGCGCTCCTCTAAACGGACCATAAAAACAGGAAGCATATTTTGCGGAATATGCCAGAATACCGACATGCGAAAAACCCTGCACGTCCAGAGCATTACGGATTGCTCCAATACGACCGTCCATCATGTCTGAAGGCGCAATCCAGTCCGCACCTGCTTCTGCATGAGAAAGTGCCATTTTACATAATACTTCAACAGATTCGTCATTTACGATTTCTCCGTTAATGACAAGCCCGTCATGACCATGTGTCGTGTACGGATCAAGAGCAACATCAGTTTGCACACATAATTCAGGAACAGCTTTTTTGATAGCTCTTACTGCACGCTGCACCAAACCAGCGGAATCATAAGACTTACTTGCCTGATCGTCTTTTTCAATGGAATAACCGAACAAATTAACCGCACCAATACCTAAAGCATAAAGTTCTTCACATTCACGAACAAGTTCATCTGTAGACAAACGGAATTGTCCAGGCATAGTGTCGATGTGCTCCCTGACTTTTTTACCTTCAGTAACAAACATCGGATAAATTAATTGGCGGGGAGAAAGTTCTGTTTCACGCACCAATCCACGTATGGGTGCGGTACGTCTCAAACGTCTTGGGCGGTACACCAAATCCATGCAAAATCCTGTTTAAGAGTAATTTTAAGCATAAACGGTTGATCAGCTGGATCACAAACCATCAACCGTTTTGTAAATGAAGGAGGGCGGCACTCAACTTTTAAAGTTAATGAGTGCATAAAAGAAGCTTATTTGCTTGCCGGTTTTTCTATGATAATTTTATTTTTGCCGGATCGGCGGATGAGAACCTTGTCCCCTTTATTCCAAGCTAATTCCTCAAAAATATACTGAGGAATAATAACACGCTTGGAACTCCCTGCTTTGCCTGCTGCTCTAACCGTATCTATAAGTTTGCGCTTCTTAGCCTTGGCTACTTTTTTTACAACTCTGGTTTTTGAAAACTGAGGCGGAATTTCGCCCAGATTGGTAGTTGCACTCAACAAGCGTGCTCTCAAAGTATAAACTGGTATTTTTAATGCTTTTGCGGTTGCACTCATGTTCTTCTCAACAGCCAGCTCTCTTACTTTTTTTAAAAAATCTGCATCCCTTTTCATACATCCCCTTTTTAATTGTTATTATTCTTAAACTTGATGAGCCCGTAAAAACTCATAAAAACATGTCATTGCATACAAAGCGAGAAATCTCTTTCATCTTAAGCACTGATATTATAAAAATCTCACTCTTCGTTTGAGATGACAAATAATTAGTTTAGGAGTTTTTACGAAGCTAACAAAATTATTTAGTTTTAAAAACTAAACAAATATTAACCGTCACAGTTGCAGTATAAACCAGATTTTTTGATCACACAAGAATTTTTTTAAGAGAGTATTTTAGTGCAGGATGTTTCATTTTTTATGCAGGAATTTTTTCTTTATTTTCAAGCAGTAAATCCTGCTGCATTTTTTTAAAAGAACTTATTTCATCTTGATATGGAGTATAATAAATATTCAAGTTACCTCTGTCAGTATCCTCCCAGAATGTTGGACCGGAAAACTGCAGTCTTGCATATATTGTGCTCATCGTTTTGTTGAAAAGAGTTGCACCCATTAAATCCATATCCTGAACTGTGTCCTTTGCAATCTTCTCTGCAAACTCAGCTTCCTGCTGGCTAAGGTAGAACAAAGCCAGACCGATGTGTAAAAGTCTGATACCGTGATTTTGACTGAAAAACTGCACAGCAAAATTTTTGTCCATATCCTGAAAATTGTCAAACACCAGAAACTTTTGCAGCAGCTCTTCCTGCAGTTCCCTGTCCCAATTTTCCTGATAAATTTTAAGCAATAATTTCTGCATTTCAAAAGCAAGTACATCTAAAATAAATGCTAGTGATTTTGCTCGTTGAATTGCGTTAAAACACTGCTGACCATAAAACACGAAATAACTGATACACGTTTTTATCCTGTCAACCTGCTTATTTTCCATTAAGTATCCTAAGAATTGCCCATAATGAAAAACAAGATTATACAAGTTACGCGGTTCGTTATGGTGTTGACCATGCTTCAGTGCAAATCTGAAGTGAGTGTTAAGACGAACAGTAATGACGTCGATCAGTTGCTGATCATCACAGGCAATCGCCGTTTTTCCGACCTGGCTCAATTGTTCTACACACAAAGTTGAGAGATCAAACTCACCTGTATCAAGAAAAACATTATATACATTTCCAATCAAGCGGAAGCTTTTTTGTTCATAAAATGTACGTGATTTTTCAACTTCTGCCATCAGACTTTTCATTGTACGGAAAGAGATGTCATCGTGAATACGTTCATCAACCTTAAAAAATGAATCTGGAATTCTCGGTTTTAACTTCACATAATGCCTGAGTAAAGCTCCAATACCTTCAATCACTTGTGCTTTAGGTTCCTTGAAAGGTACATAGACCAGTAAATCAATCAGTTGATTTAGTTCTTCAAATAACTGGTATTGAATTTTCGCGTGCTCATGCACTGATATTTTTCCGGTTGAACCTTTAGCTGCCAGCATATTTATCGCGGAATAACCGCCATTTAATAAATTGTCGATTACGTTGCTGGTCTTGGTAGATCTGAGAATGGAAAAAACAAAAGGAAAGCCGATCACCAGCGAAACTGCTAGTAATACATGAAAATTGAAAACGAGGCTTGGTATTATTTGAACGCCTCCTTCCGCCAGCACCTTGATGGTGAGAGCATGCACCAGACACGCTGCTGCCCACCAGACGAATAAAAGACTCGGCCAGTGATCCATGTATAAATCAATCAGCTTGGGTACATTTTGGGCGGCAAAAGTGATGACGATTGTCAGACTGCCTAAGATAATAGCAAAGAACGAAAGCCAGACAATCGGTGCAAAACCGACATCGAGCTGAGTCCAATCTGGATTTGCTCCTATATCTTGCAGAAAATCAGTGTAGACAGGAAAAAGGTAGGTACGGAACAGAAAATCAGCGAGGCCCATTCCGGTAAAAATGATCAGGGCAGCGTACAGAGAACGGGAACGTGTCAGCAACACACCCAGAATACGCGTGAAACCCTGCAACAAATTGACTGATCCCCGCATTTCGCTTGATTAGCTTTCAGGTTTCAAGGGTCAGCACACCCTAAAAAAAACAGTAACTGCGTTTATTACTCGCTGTTCTATTCCGCAGAATCGTCTGAAATGGTAGAATTTATCTGCAAACGACCTTCATTATTCTCCAAGATGGCTTGAAAGGTCGGTTTGTGTTTAAGTGAAGAACGTGCAGATTCCTCAAGACTATACAGGGATTTTGCACGCTTGGACATGGTTAATACTTTTTCAAACAAATTGTTTTTATCTTCCTGGCAGTGTTCCTCAACCAGCTTTAGATAATCATCTTTCATTTTAGTTTTTTTGTATAATGGTTATTAGTATAAGCTAAGTTCTTAGAGCGTCAACAATAATGTTTCCGTTTCCTGCCTGAAGACAGAATCAGGTGCTTTTTCCAGCAACTGCTCCAGCAGCTTTTTTGCCTTATCCAATTCGCCTTTAGCGATGGCGATCCTGGCCAATGCACGCCAGCGCACATCATCCCAGGCAGCAATGTTTATAGACTCGAGCATCATCTCCGCCTCAACCCACTGTTGTTGCTGTTCAAACAATGCTGCTAAACTAAGTCTGGCAGAATTTTGCAGAAACTGAGTCGCCTCAGAATGAGCAATTACCTGTTGATAAACGGCAATCGATTCGTCAATTTTTGACTGTCTTGCATATGCTTCACCGGATTCCATCAGCGCCAGCACGCTCAGTGCGCTGCCTGATTCAGACTTGGCAAATTCCTGCAATGCCGTAATCCCCTTGTTCAACCTTTCTTCCGCTGAGAGAGCAGGATTGTTCAGTTGTGTACGTGCGAGATGATAAAGGTTTGCCTGGTTGATACGTTCATATTGTATATACTTCCAGCCTCCCCATATTCCAAGAATTAAAACAACCAACGCAATACCCGCGCTCATGTATAAACTCTTTTTCCTGTATGCATGATCTACGAATGAATATAATTGTTTTTCCATTCGGTTCGGCTGCAGGAGTTCCTTGCGGCTCATGTGTTCTGCGTCACTCATTAATCTTCCGTCAAAAACTTTATTATTTATTGATGAAAATACCACTTCCTGTTTGAAAGAGTAAAACGAAGTGCCTGCACTATTAATGCTTAAGCTGCAATCAACTCCGGGATTTCATCTGCTGTGAAAACTTTGCTGGGATTCGTAACTCTTTAGTTTATGCTATCTTGTCTCACCCTTCAAGCATAAATCTATCAAATCACAAAGAAGTTTACTGCTGGTGACTGAAGATGGTTTTTTCAGCATTAAACTGAACTGCATTAATGCTCACAAAAAAACCATAAATGTAGTATTCGTAACAAGTCCTCAAAGCATGTCATTGCTGATGAAGAGAGAGCTCTGTCGCGAATTTAGCAGTAGCGGCAAAAATTGATTCCATCGGATTTGCGGCGATTGATGTAGGAAAGACAGAACCGTCGAACACTGAGAGATTTTCCACTTCATGATGACGACCATTTGAGTTAACCACAGATTTAGCGGGGTCTTCGCCCATAGGACAACCGCCCATCACATGTGCAGAGAACAATCTGGCTTTCAGAATTTCCATTGGTAAATCCCTAATCGCTTTTTTAACTTCTTTGAGGCTGTTGTATATACCAGCGTCGCGGTGAACCGGCGCAACCTCTTTTGCTCCTGCCGCAAATTGGATTTCCGCCATCACCATAAAGGCATCGCGTATTCCTTGCCAAACATAGTTGGAAACCTGATAATCCAAACCGGGTGTACCGTCACTTTTCAGATAAACTTGTCCGCCGGTGCTTTCCGGGTGAAATCCGTCACGCTGAAGTGCGATCAGTACCTGAAGATTAGGCCGCTGTTTCATGATTTCAGCATGTACTTTTCCATGCCCCACCAAAGCAGTTGCCATCAACATCGGCTGCAGCGGAGGGCATTCCAGTTTGAAACCTGGTTTTTTATTATCAATTCGAGTTTCAACGTAATGGTCTGAGTAACTTGTTTGCGGCGCACCGTACTCTCCATTAACTGCAAAGGGCATGATCGCACCGGAAATGTTTACCGGATGCAGAAATGTTCTTGTGCCGACGAGACCATGCGGATTTAAACTTTTTTCAGCTGAACGCAGCAGGATTGCCGGACTGCCAATTGCTCCGGCTGCCAGCACATAATGACTAGCTTTAATTTTTATCAACCGTCCGGAGGGAGCATTTCCCCGGGGAGTCATGGCCCTGCATTTAAGTTCAGTAACTTTTCCTTTTGTTAAGACAAATGCTTCCGCTCTTGCTTTTGAAATCAGCGTCGCACCTGCTTTTAAAGCACCCGGAATTGTAGTGACTAGAGTGGACTGTTTTGCGTTGACTGGACATCCTGTTCCGCAATAACCCAAATCAAGACAGCCGCTGACATTCCTGCTTATTTTACCCCAACTGATGCCGAGTTTTTCACAACCTTTTTCCAATGCGCTGTTATTGGCATTAGGAGGAACAGTCCATTGCTGAATCTTGTAGCGCTTTTCCGCCCATTCAAACCAGGGTCGCATTTCAGCTGCAGAAAATCCTTTAACACCCATTTCCTCTGCCCAGTATTTGAGCGTCGTTTCAGGTGTGCGAAAACTGGTTGTCCAGTTGATTCCTGTACCTCCGCCAACCATTCTTCCCTGAAATATTTTTATTCCGCGATCCTTCGTTTGTCTACCAGCTGATTCCTGATAAAGCTTGGGGTAAGCCTCGTCCTCTTTCATCTGAAAATCTTTAGAAGTCTGCAGAGGGCCCTCTTCAACGATGATCACACGCAGCCCTGCCTCTGCCAGAATTTCCGCGGTATTCCCTCCTCCTGCTCCGGAACCAATGATGACGACATCTGTCTCAAGTGTTTTATCTGCAGTCAATTGAGACGCGTCAAGATGTTTCCAGCCCTGCTGAAAACCAGCTGAGACAAAATCATTTAAGGTGTTTTTAGCTTCACTCATCTTAGATGAATCATTAAATTGTCACAAAATTGCTAACTATTCACTTTTCTCCTAGTTACGAGGCTCCGCCACGTAACCCTAATAGTGTGGTTCCGCCACCCGAAACACAGCCTGCTGCTAATCGCCAGGCACAGAGGAACGGGGGAAATATGCGGCTACTCGTGAGGCGGGGCCTCACCCACTGCTTTCCGCGGCAGAGCCACGGAACGAGAGATAGACGCTGAATAGTTATCAGGATTTTTACGAAGCCAGCAGGCCTAACGCTACCGTAAATAGTTGTCATTACGGGCTGAGCCCAGCAAGCCCTACTTAGTACAAAACAGGCGGGCCGGCATATCCACAAAAGTCCCATGAACGTGGATTCCCATACCAGGAGGCCATGCTTATTTCAACCATCCCCAGATAACCAACTCGCAGTTCATTTCCGGTGAGCAGACTTTGCGGATCACTGAAACGCCAGTTATTTAAAAAATCATCAATTTCTTTGGAATCATCCCATGCACCAGGAACTCCGGTGAGTAAACGTGGAGTTAAAGATAAAATAAAATTGGAGTCCAGCACCGAAAACAGTTTGCGGATTTCTGCTTGAGTTAAGGGAGGTAATCCGCTAACCGCAATATCCCAGCCGACTATTATTTCCCTGACAACTAGAGCTTTTTGCTCTTCCGAAGTTGGTAGTCCATCTGCAAGAATGACTGGTGTCAGCTTCGACAATATTCCGCGGTCTGCCGGAGTTAAAAACTCAAAGTCATGCCCCAATCCGTCTGGCGCAGGTGGAATTTCCGGAGATGAGTAACAAGATTCCAAGGCCAGCACAGTAATTGCGCTGAGCGTACTTTGCTTTAATAAGTTTCTGCGTGTGAGCATCTTGATTAAACCTGTTTGCTTCTTTTAGCCTCCTGCCAGAGCGCTTCATATTCAGCAAGACTTGTCTCTTCCGGAATTTTACCTGCTTCAGCCAACCGTTTTTCAATAAAGCGGAAACGGCTTTCAAATTTATTATTTGAGCTGCGTAAAGCTAATTCCGCATCAACTTTAAGATGACGTGCCAGACTGACAACGCTCAGTAAAATATCACCAAGTTCTTCTTCAACCAACTCTTTAGAAATTTCTTTTTCATCAAGTTCACTGCGTAATTCAAGAATTTCTTCATTTATTTTTTCAAAAAACGGTTCAATTTCCGGCCATTCAAACCCTGCTTTTGCAGCTCGTTTTCCAAGTTTTTCTGCCCGCATAAGTGCCGGAAAGGCCAAAGCAACATCATCAAGAATACTGGGTACAGCAGCACCTCGAAGCTGAGCTTTTTCTGCACGTTCACGCTTTTTCTGCGCTTCCCATTCATCACCGTGAAATTGCCTTGTACGTTGCCCCTCTTCGCCAAAAACGTGAGGATGCCTGCGGATCATTTTGTCCGCAATACTTTGTGCTACTTCGTCAAAATCAAAATCACCGGATTCTTCAGCCATACGGGAATGAAAGACGATCTGCAGCAGCAAATCACCCAACTCTTCCTTGAGCGAAGACATGTCATTGCGTTCAATTGCGTCAGAGACTTCATAAGCCTCCTCAATCGTGTACGGTGCGACACTGGCAAAAGTTTGCTCACGGTCCCACGGACAGCCTTCAGTCGGATGCCGTAATCGCGCCATCACGTTTATTAAATTTTCAACAGGGGTTGTTTTTTTCATACGGAGTACTGTCTGCTCATATTTCCCAGGACCACGGCAATAACTTTTCCGGACTGAATTCCCGAATCAACGCCCTGGCCAGAATCAAACCTGGATCAAGGAAAAATGTCCCGCCGATTTTCCTTTCCGGAAGTCCCAGCGGAATTTCGGTGCAGCCTAAAATAATGGCTTGTACACCTTGTTTTTCCAGGATCTCCACACCCTCCAGTAAAACCTTTCTGGCTTCTGAAGTTACAGGATGAGCCTGAACTTTGATACCATATTCAGGATTAAAAAGCGCTTCATTATGTAAATGCTGTTGCTGCGCTTCGTTGAGAGTCCGGACTTGATAACCAGAGGCACTAAGAAATTCCGGATAAAATCCTGCTTTCCACGTTCCAATTGTAGATAACACTCCAACCGTTTTTACTTGGGGACAGCTTTCCTGAATGAAAGCAATTGTTTCAGCAATCATGTCTAGGATTTTAAGGTGATTTCCGGATTGCTTCATTTCTTGTAGAAAGACATCACGGATCGCCGGAGCATGTGCGGTGTTGCACGGAATCCCAGCGACACTTGCACCGAGGGTATTTAAATCACTTAAGTTGCGGGAAATTGCGTGGGCCGGATTGCTGGTGATTTCACCTAAGAGAAAACGTGTGCGGTCTTCTATTTGATCCGGAGTGGAAATGAGTAGAGTAGGCAGATAATCCTGATCGTTTTCTGCTCTTGTCTGCTGTAGTATTTTTTGCGCTAAATCAAGTCCTGCGTATGGACCTGCACCTCCAACGATGCCGATTTTTGCATCACTGTTATTCATGAATTATCATTGAAGAGAATGGGGGAAGCAAAACCAAATAAATGGGACCTCAAAAAACTCGTTTTTTACTATTCTTATAAAATAACCAAACCTTTCGCAATCCGCAGGTTGAGCGGAGTCGAAACCGGTTACATTTAGAAAAACCCCTTCGACTCCGCTCAGGGAACGGTTTTTAGAGATGCCCTAAAGTAAGATTACTAGAGCCAGCGTTTACGTCGTCGGTAATTTTTACCATCACGGAAACTTTTGCGTCCGCCACCGCCCATGCCTAAATAGAACTCTTTGACATCTTCATTTTCACGTAATTCCTTGCCTTCGCCATCCATCACAACACGTCCATTTTCCAGCACATATCCGTAATCGGCATAACGCAGGGCAATATTTGTGTTTTGTTCTGCCAGTAAAAAACTGACGCCTTCACTTTGATTGAGATCTTTGACAATTTCAAAAATTTCCTCAACAAGCTGCGGAGCAAGCCCCATCGAGGGCTCGTCGAGCAAGATCATTTTAGGTTTTGACATCAACGCCCGTCCGATGGCCAGCATTTGCTGTTCTCCTCCGGATGTGTATCCAGCCTGACTGGATCTGCGTTCCTTCAAACGTGGAAAAAAGGCATATGTTTTTTCCAGAGAAGCGGCAATTGCGGCTCGGCCATCCTTTCGTGTATATGCACCTGTCAATAAATTTTCTTCCACTGTCAGATGTTCAAAAACATGTCTGCCTTCCATCACCTGAATGCAACCGCGGGTTACTAATTCATTTGGTGAAAGATCATGTACCTCAACATCATCAAACTGAATGCTGCCTTTAGTAACTGCTCCACGCTCTGCCTGAAGAAGATTGGAAATAGCTTTAAGCGTAGTTGATTTACCGGCACCGTTTGCGCCGAGGATTGCAACTATACGTCCCTCAGGCACTTCAAGGGATACGCCTTTGAGCACGAGGATGACGTGATCATAGATCACTTCGATGTTGTTGACTTGCAGCATATTTAATACTCAAAACGAAATCACAGCAGGTCGGAACAGGTACAAGCCTAACCCGATTCTGCTGTGATAAAAATGTTTGTCGGATCAGGCAGAAGCGTAATCCGACAGACGATTAGTTACAATTGGAACGTGGTGTAATACCATTTTCCTTGGCGTAAGCCGCAGCTGATGATTCAATCATCGGACGAGTTACGTCATACATTGGAGAATACCACTTGGAAGGGTTACCCCAGTTTTTACCGTCCCATTCGTGAATGAGCAGACTATTGGCTCCTTCGTGATTGGCACAAGTAATTTTAAGAGGTTTCATGAATCCGCCCAAGCCCATTTCATTCAAACGTGCACTGGTCAAATTAACATGTTCATAACCCCAGGCCAATTGCTTACCGTTGATTGCAATATTACCGTACTTCTTTTGTGCGGCACGAATTGCTTCAGTAAAAATTACACCCTGCACAAGTGCGCGGTTGTATAATACTTCACCAACTACACTCTTCTCACCAGAACCATTTCCGGCTCCATAAACTTTTGCGAGAATATCTTTATGTAATTGGTAATTTTTCCCAATTGTATGAAAACCAGCAGCTTTGTAGCCAACTGATGCAGCACCTGCTGGACGAGTATCATTTTCGGAAGCAGACCACCAGTTACCGATAATTTTGGAAACAGGATAGCCAATTGCTTTTGCTTCTTTAATGGAAGTTTGAGTCATCACGCCCCAACCAAAAACAATGGTGTAGTCAGGTTTTGTCTGACGTCCAATTTTAAGCCAGGTGGATTTTTGCTCGAGTCCCGGATGGTTGACCGGATACTTGAGAAACTTGAATCCATATTTAGCGGACAGAGCCTCCAATGTTGGGATTGGCTCTTTACCATAAGCACTGTTGTGATAGACGAGAGCGATTTTCTTACCTTTTAAATTGTTCAGGCCACCTATTTGATCACCGATATATCTAGTTATGGCAGTCACCTGACTCCAATAAGTCATCGGTGCGGTGAAGACATGGCTGAAAACACGTCCATCCGACGCGTCAGTCCGTCCATATCCCATTGAATGCAAAACCATCCCATCGGCTTCAGTTCGTGGCACTAGAGCATATGTTACTCCGGTTGAAAGCGGGAAAACTGCAACGCCCATCTGGCCGTTTTTACTTTTGATTCGCTCATAACATTCCACACCGCGGTCGGTGTTATAACCAAACTCACATGTTTCCCAGTCAAGCATCACACCGTTCACCCCGCCGGTGGCATTTACGTACTTGAAATAATCACGGAAACCCTGATCAACAGGAATTCCACCAGGAGCATAAGGTCCTGTTGTGTAAGTCAGCATCGGAACATAAATTTTTTCCGCTGCCTGAGCCAGTCCTGTCAGACTGAACACGACTCCAACAATCATCACAATCGTGATTTTTTTTACCAAATTATTCATTTTCTCTCCTTTTTTCTTGTTTGAGAAATACGCTGGTTTTGTCATCAAATCCAGCAATTATCATCCACCGTACAGCAACTCATCTGCAGATGAGACGGAATACCGTGGACGCGATTAACCCGGTTGGTGAATATCCCAACCCGGCAATACAGTCAATACGGAAACGGCCAAAGTCTTAGTTTCTCTTTAGCAATCCCCCATAAACGAGCCAAACCGTGTGGTTCCACAATCAGGAAAAACACAATCAACGCGCCAAAAACCATAAATTCAATATGCGTTACCAATGAACCCGACAACTTTAAGCCTAACATCGCCGGTGCAGAATTGAGAAAAATTGGCAGTACCACAATAAATGCCGCACCAACAAATGAACCCAGGATAGAACCCAAACCACCGATGATAATCATGAATAGAATTTTAAAAGACTGATTAATTTCAAAAGCCAACGGTTCCACAGTTCCGGTATATAAAAAAGCCCACAATGCGCCGGCAATTCCACAATAAAAAGAACTGACTGCAAAAGCAGAAAGTTTTGCTTTCAACGGTGAAATACCAATAATTTCTGCAGCAATA
>Ga0233441_1001546_pt1 | contig 19557 bp, 18 predicted proteins | sample SI_123_September_4_FD_182781 | JGI IMG/M metagenome (GOLD analysis project Ga0233441, IMG submission 182781) | Seawater microbial communities from Saanich Inlet, British Columbia, Canada - SI_123_September2016_135_MG | ecosystem: Environmental > Aquatic > Marine > Inlet | place: Canada: British...
TTCGAGCTAGAAGCTGCGTTGGAAGATAAAGATGTTGCATTAATTGTATCTGACGCCGCACGAAAATGGTTCGCCAAAAATGGTTATGATGCGAAGATGGGTGCACGCCCAATGTCACGCTTGATTGAAAAAGAAATCCGAAAACCACTCGCTGATGAGCTTTTATTTGGCAAACTTGTTAATGGCGGTACAGTCAAGGTTGGTATTAAGAAAGACGCGATAACACTTAATATTGCCTAGATGAAAATCTTAATTAGTAACGATGATGGTTACCAATCTGAAGGTATTAAAATACTGACTCAATATTTATCTCAAGATCATAAAGTGATTGTTGTTGCGCCAAGTGAAAACAAATCAGCCGCCAGTAGTTCGTTAACACTTGACAAGCCCTTAAAACCTATCAAGATCGATACAAATATCTACAGTATCGATGCTACACCAAGCGATTGTGTGCATTTAGCTTTATGCGGTTTCCTGCAAGATGATTTTGATTTGGTGGTAACAGGGATTAATTTTGGCCCTAATTTAGGTGACGATGTTATTTATTCTGGCACCGTCGCTGGCGCTATAGAAGGGCGATTTTTAGGCCTGCCCTCCATTGCTATTTCTCTTGCCAGTTGGGAGGGTAAATATTTTGAATCAGCAGGCAGAGTTGCACAGCAAGTAGTTAATGCCATTCATACTTCGCAACTCTCACACGACACGGTGCTCAATGTGAATGTGCCAGATGTGCCGTATGAAGATATCCAAGGCTTTCAGACCACGCGTTTAGGTAAACGTCATATGTCAGAAGCCAGTGTTCAGGACGAAGATGATGCGTCTTTATACTGGATTGGTGAAAATGGTAAAGAAGCTGATAACGGCGTTGGAACAGACTTTCATGCGATTTCCAATAACTACGTGTCTGTCACCCCATTACAAATCGATTTGACTAAATATAATGAGATCGATACCGTCTCAGAGTGGTTGCAAGAATTAAGCTAATTATTCCAAGTATCTCTTAAACTAACAGTTCTATTAAAGACAATTTCGTCTATGTCTTTGTTGTCTCTACAAAAATAACCTTCACGTTCAAACTGATAAGCCATTTCAGGCTCAGCATTGGCCATTGTTGGCTCTACCATGCCGTAAGTAACTACCAAGGACTTAGGGTTGATTAGCTCTTCGAAATGATCATTTTTCCCTGGGTTTTCCAATGTGAATAAACGATCATACATTCTAAATTCAGCCTTGAGAGCTTTGGTCGCTTCCACAAAATGAATCACACCTTTGACCTTGCGACCATCAGCCGGATTTTTACCTAAAGTATCTGCATCGTACGTGGCATATACTGTGGTAATATTTCCATCAAAGTCTGTATCAAAAGTGGTGGCGTTAATCACATAAGCATTACGTAGGCGCACTTCTTTATCAATCGCTAAGCGTTTAAATTTTTTATTCGGTGCGATCTCGATAAAATCAGCTCTGTCAATATAAAGCTCACGTGAGAAGAATATTTCACGTTTACCCATGTCTTCATTTTGCGGATGAATGGGCGCTTGTAGGGTTTCCACTTGCTCTTCAGGGTAGTTTTCAATAATCACTCGAATTGGATCAATCACGCCCATGGTGCGAGGTGCAATAACATTGAGGCCATCACGTACAGCATCCTCTAATATTTTCATATCCGTCATACTGTCAACTTTAGAAATACCAATACGATCAGAAAAATCACGAATACTAGCTGCTGTATAGCCACGTCGTCGTAATCCTGAAATCGTCGGCATGCGCGGATCGTTCCAACCCTCTACCAAATTATCTTCAACCAATTGTTGAAGTTTGCGCTTTGACATGACCGTGTATTCAAGATTTAAGCGTGAGAACTCATACTGGTGTGGGCGATTGGGTTTATTAAAATCCTCTAAATGCTCCAATATCCAATCATATAAATGTCGATTATTTTGAAACTCTAACGTGCACAATGAATGAGTAACGCCTTCAATCGCATCAGAGATACAATGAGCAAAATCATACATCGGGTAAATACGCCATTCATTGCCGGTTTGATGATGTTTGTCAAAGCGAATGCGGTATAACGCAGGGTCACGCATACACATAAACGAGCTATCCATATCAATCTTAGCGCGTAATACGCACTCACCTTCTGAATATTTTCCGTCTTTCATTTTATCCAGCAGTTCTAGATTTTCTGCAACCGATGTATCACGATACGGACTGTTTTTACCCGCTTGTTTTAAAGTGCCACGGTACTCGCGAGTTTCTTCGGCATTTAAAAAACACACATAGGCCAAACCTTTATTAATCAGCTCAATTGCATACTCGTAGAAGTTTGGAAAATAATTAGAGCTGTATTGAATCTCACCGTCCCATTCAAAACCCAGCCACTTAACATCAGCTTTGATTGAATCGACAAACTCCACATCTTCCTTGGCGGGATTGGTATCGTCAAAGCGTAGGTTGCACTTGCCGTTATAATCCTGCGCTAAACCAAAATTTAGGCAAATAGATTTTGCATGTCCGATATGTAAATATCCGTTTGGCTCAGGTGGAAAGCGTGTTTGGATAGAAGTGTGCAGAGTAGAATCCAAATCATCATTAATTTGATGACGAATAAAATTAATTGGCTTGTCATTTGGCGTATTGTCGCTCATAATCTATGTGTCAAAAATAATGCGCAGATTATATCATTAAACAGTTTTTCTCAGTCTATCTCTTAATCTGAGCAGGCAAGGCCTGCTCAGATTAAGAATTATCCGAATTGGCATGTGTCGTAGTAAAATAACCTTTATGAAAATTGCAATTGTAAAACTCTCAGCGCTTGGCGATATTATTCATGCCATGGTTGCATTGCAATTTATTAAGAAGCATCTACCTAATGCGACGATAGATTGGGTGGTTGAAGAAGGGTTTAAAGGTATATTGGTTAACAGCCCTGATATTAACGAAATACATACGGTTAGTATTAAGAAAGCCAAGCAACAAAAGTCTATCAAACTGCTATTTAATGAGATAAAAAAACTCAGAAAATTACCAAGATACGATATTGTCATCGATACTCAAGGTTTGATTAAATCCGCTATTGTGTCTCGCGCAATTCCATCTGATAAAACATTTGGGTTTGATAAAAACTCCTTGCGTGAGTCATTTGCAGCTAAATTCTATACTGATGTTTGCAGTATTAGTTACGATGAAAACATCATTAAGCGCAATGCTGCAGTGATTTCTAGCGCATTAGATATAAAAATATCGCATGATGATATTCTAACTAAGCAATCTTTTTTGTTTTCCAATAGTCAAATATCATCTGACCTACTTTCTGATAGTAAACCCAATATCGCACTAATTCCAGGCGCTTCATTTAAATCCAAGATCTATTCAGCAGATCAATATGCACAAATCGCTAATAAGCTGAAATCACAGGCAAATTTTATTGTATTGTGGGGTAATGAATCAGAAAGGAATATGGCAGAAAAAATTCATAAAATTGCACCAGAAGTGCATATTGCAGACAAACTAACACTCGATGGATTAAAAGGTTTTATAATGCAAACAGATCTTGTGATTGGTGGAGATACTGGTCCAACCCATATGGCATGGGCGCTTAATATTCCATCCATTACGTTATTCGGTTCAACACCAGGCTATCGCAACACTTACATCACAGATATAAATCGAGTTATTGAATCTGAATCGGAAGTTGACCCCTATAAGATTAATAAAAATGACTTCTCAATTAAGGATATTAAAGTGAACGAAATCGTAAAAATTACAATGATGCTTATACAGTCAGAATCTTGACTAATTAGGATTCTGATTAAAAACTTGCAGTATCGCATAGCTGTATAAATTTTTTCCGTTACTAGTATTAGGCATGATAGTTCTTGGTGACCATTCTTTGTATGCGCCAATATTTTTACACTCTGTTTTTATAACCTTAATTCTTTTTATGTTATTAAAAGAATACAAGTTTCCTAATAGTTGTTTTGTTTGTTTTATTCGATTATTTAAATTTGTTTCAAAGCAATTGTTTCCACTAATATATGCTAAATTTATAGTATTGTAGTTTTTTATGTGAGAATCATCCACACCATAATTTATGACAGTATTTAGTTTTTGTTGTAAGTCTAGCTCATCGTGATCTCCACCCATAAAAATAGCAGCATCAAACACAGGGTATTTTCCAAGGATGCTTGGCATTAAATAAAGTAGATTAGATCCGTCAAAGTTGGCCACAATATCTACTTTGTCTGAACGTAAAGTTTCGTACATTCTATTTTCATCAAAAGGGTCATTTCTGGTTTTTAATTCAGTATTTAAAGAAAGTGAGAATGCACCAGCCCATAGTAATGTGAAAGAGATGAGTGTAATGGGAATTTTTTTATTGAGAAATCGCTTCTGAAAGAAGTTATCTAAACTTAATACACCTTCAGTAATAAAAATAATAAAAAATATTCCAAAAATAATACTATGTCTAGTTGGGGATAGAGGGGCAATTTGTAATAATAATAGAATAATAACAGTCAAAGAAGCTAGTGTAGAAAAAACAACAATAGACTTTTTATTTATATTGTCTGATATGGACATAGATACGAAGCCTATGATACTCAATGCTAGTAATATCCATCCTATAAAGCCATTGCTAAGAGCGTATGAAATTGGTGACAACATTGCCTCTATTACCTCAATAGAAGTATTGAATAGAAAATTTAATGTTTCTCCCACCGCTGAAATAAAACCATTATTCCAATTAGGATTTAATAAGAATATGTTATTTGGACCAGCATTCCAGTGTACGCCTTTACCAATATCCCCTTTGAGGTAGGGGAGGATTAGAATTGCAAATATTAGTAAGAACCCTAAAAGAGATGAAAGACTATATTTAATCAAGTTTAGAGTAGTTATTCGGTTTTTCAAAAAAAGAAGGAGTGTAATAAATAGAGCAGGAATAAAAAATAGTGCTTGATATTGAAGCAGTCCCGGAATGGCTGCCAAAAACCCTATTTTGAACCAAGATTTTTTAGTGTCTGGCGGAGAGTTTATTGCATTTAATAATAAGAAAAATATTAGCAACATAGAAAAGTTGCCTATGGCATAACTTTCCATTTGTGCTGAATGAATAATATTTTCCCAGGAGAATGATAATATTGTAACTGCTACGACAGAATTAGTTATCCCTTTGGATGTACCGTATATTTTTATAAACAAAAGTGGCAATAAAATTATTGCAAGAACATTAAAAATAAAAGATGGCATCCTGCCAAAGAATTTTAATTGTGAATAGTTTTGGCTAGAATTTATTAATAAATTTGTTAAATAAAATTGGCCAGGCGCATATGTCCAGCTTGCTGGGACTGCATGTAGAATGCTCCTCCACCATACGAAAAAATAAGCTGTCTGTTTCAGCATGTTTCTATCATCTAAAAATTTTGCAACTGTTTTTGCTTTTTCCCCTTTACTCCCGTTAAGAATTTCTCCTTTCCAATCGTAATATCTGCTATCTATATTGGACATATATTCTCTCCTGTCTAGAATGGTTTTTGCAACACCAATATCATCAATATGGGTGAAATGTGATTCGAGAAGAGAATATCGAGTGCCAACACCAACAGACAAAACAATTAATAATATTGATATTGTTAACCAGTTTGATTTAAGGAGTCTTGCTAACATTTACAATGCCTTAGTTTAAGTTAATATAGTACTGACAAAGATCAGAAAAATTATCAAAAACAACATCTGAATCAAGGGTTTTTATGATTTTTTCAACCTTCTGAAAAGTTATAATTCCAGCTTGTTTTGCACCTTGTATATCGTTAATACTGTCATCTCCAACCATCCATACCTCTTGCGGTGAAAGATTTAATTTTTTAAGTGCCATATTGAATGGTTCTACACTCGGTTTATCGTAACCAGTTTCTTCAGAAGTCACTACGTAATCAAAATATTCATCCAACTTAAAATACACCATCTTTCTAAACTGTATTTGAGCCGTAAGATCGGTAATGTTTGCTGTTTTTACCCCATTGTTTTTTAATTGGATTAGAAACTCTTGTACTCCAGAAAACAGCCTGGTATTTGCTAAAAATTCCCTCCAATAAGTCTGCTCTAGATCAAGTGTTAGAAAGATTCTTGTGCCAAATCCCAAATTTTCTATAGTCCTTTGGAAGTAGAGTAGTCTACTATGTGAGCTGGCTGTATTTCCAAGTTGCTTCTTGATTTCAATACGTGAATAATTGTATGTTTCAATTAATGTTTTTTTATCTACTTTGAGTGATTTTACTGCCTTAGAAATAAAAGCATTGATTGCAGATTTATGAGCAGGCTCGTATAAATATAGCGTGTTATCAGTATCAAATATTACTGCCTTTGGTTTGATAATTTTTTGCGTTGATAAAACCTCTAACATAGCTATTACCTTTTTCGTTGTTTAAGTATTTCATCAATTTCCATGAGTGTGACTAACTGCATAACACCGAGTGTACCCCCCAAGAAGCCATTTTCTTGGTCAATAAACTCATTCAAATGAGGTACAACTAAATTTGAAGCAAATCTCGTATCTTCAAATTGAATTTCCCCCTGAATCGCAAGCTTAATAGTTCCGTCTCCGTCAGTCTCATCTACACTAACTTGAAGGCCGCATACGCCAATTAAGATGCGTAACAACTCTTGATAGTATATTCCGTTTAGGATAACAATATCTAGACTTGCATAGTTACCACTATGGTTATCAATTTTTGATATTTTATACACAACATCTGCTTGAGATATTTGTGTTTTAATATACTTGTCTGAATCAATTTTTTCTTGATTTCCTTCCTTGATATCTTCTTTTGACATGATAAAAAATCCTACATCTTGCATTTCCAGCAACTGTTTATAATACAATGTATGAAAACCACTGACTAAAATTACCTGGTTGCCATTAAATTTTTTTTCTTTAGAAAAAACTCCTTTCTTGTGATTGAAGCCCTTTATGCTAACTGATTCATTATTTAATAACCTTCTCAAATCACTAATCATTGAAAAATTTTGACTTGAATGAGGGTTGTAGCGTGTTATGGTTTTCCACATTGGAGAATCTTCCCTCCAATTGAAATAACTTTTACCATGTAATTCTAAAGTTTTATTTCTTCCAAAAAGACTCGTTATTGCATCAGTAAAAGCACTCTTGCCAGATTCTACTTTTCCTGATACGCCAATAACCAATGACCTCTTCCCTAGATGGTAATAGTCATTACCTCTTATGCCATTGCGATATATTTGTAAAATAATGATAGAAAAAACACTGAAAAGTATAGTGTTTAGTATAGATTGAATATGTAAATTCTCAATAATTTGTGCTCTATCAATTAGCTCAGCAATATCATTTGATAATATTAACTGTGAACCAGAACTGTATATAAAGTGATAAATGACAAAAATAATGTTGAATAATATTCCAAGGGTAACTGCTCCCCCATTTTTTTGGCTGTAATGAAGTGCTAATATTGGCGCAATCCATAAAAACCAGCCAACAGATGCGGGTGTAAGTAGAATTACAATACCAAATGCAACACCTAAAGAGCTCAATAAGAGCTCGTAATTCATTCTACGCAACCTCCAAGTGAAATAAAGTAAAAGCGTATAAACTAAGGGTAGTACATAAACCTTAATTTGATCCCCCATGGTAATAAATAGCCAAAAAACTTTATCAACCTCTTTACTTCCTAATACCATTTGTTGAAATCCTGCGTCAAACAGCAGTAAACCTTCAAATAACAATAATGCTAATAATAAATAAATAATAAATTGGGACACATCCTGAATAATATTACGCTTCAACCATAAATAAACTAAAACAAAAGGGAGTGCAATAATCATACTGTGCTTTGCTGCTATTGCAGCTGCAAGGGAAAATCCACTTGCTATCGGTTTATTATTTCGCAATAATATGACTGAAAAGAAAAACAATAAAACAGGTATTAGGTCAGTTTGACCATGCCAGTAAGTAATAAAAATAATAATTGGAGAGAGCCAATAGTGAACTAGCAAGCTATTCCAATATTTTTCAAACTGTTGCAACAATAAAGATAATAACAGGAGATCTGCACCTAGCAAACTTAATCTAAAACCCAGCCCAGAAAAATAATTAAAGCCAGTTAATGTATCAACCAGCCAGCCTAAGAAGGTTGATGGAAAGTGCGCCAAAAGCATAATTGAACCATATGGAAATGCCGATACACTCCCTCCAGAGTCTAAAAAATTCAACCATGGACTAATGCTTGGGGATTCAATAGTTTCAATAATAAAGGGAACAAACCATTCTCTTTGAATATCAGGTACAAAGAGGATAATCAGAATAATTTTAAAAATTAATCCTGCAATAAAAACTTTATTTTTAAGCAGATTAGGCCATACTATTGCCAAAGGTCTGGGTGCTTGGTGCAAACTGCATCTCCTTTAATTCCAATAGACTCAATTGATCTTCTATAATTTTTAATATCGTCTAAACTACCTCTACCTTGTAGCTCTGGTGACACAAAGCACAACTTAAAACCACCTTCGATTTGAAGCCTTAAAGCATCATCTTGTGTTAATGGAAAATGGTTAAAACAATCAACCCAAACCCACTCCACTTTTCCAGAAAGTGACATAACTGTTTCAATATGCTCATATTCAGAAATACGCACAGCACATCGACTTTCTCCACTATTTGAAGTTTGAATTAAGAAAGGAAATGACTGGTCTAAGAAAAAATAATTATCAATCTTGTGTTTTTTCATTAAATCTATAAGCTTAAGTTCTAAACCTTCCTCTTTTACATTTAAAATCAATCCAGAATGATTGTACCCTTCCAGCCAGCCCTTAAGGTCTTCACCATTCATAAAAGGATCGTGATGAAGATATAAGTTTTCTTTATTTGAACGAATGTCAATCTCAACACCAAATTCACGAGGTGTATTAAGTAGCTCTTTTTTACTATTAACTCGATGCAGAATTCTTAACATTATTTTTTAAGCCTCTGATTCAATAAAAAACTAAATTGCAATGTTCTTTTGATAAATTTATATTTATTAGACCAGCTAATATTCCAACTAGAAACGCCGTACATTCTTTCACTAAATAATACTGGAAATCTTTTAATGATAAGGCCTTTCTTCTTGGCTGTAAAGTATGCAAATAAATCTAGAGAGAAGTCATTGGGTGGCTCAACCCAAGATTCAAAAAAAGACTTATGAAATAAGGTGGGTTGAGCGTTAATATCCCACATCCAAGTTCTCATTAACATAGACTCAAATAACGCCATTCCTATAGTAAAAAAAACATCTATAATTGATCGCCCATAACGATCTCCTTTGACAAATATTGCCTCAATATTATTTGATTGTTCAAAAAATGTTAAAGCAGAGTTGATATCAGCTGGATTGGTTTGTAAATCTGCATGGGTCCAACCGATAATTTCACCTGAAGCACTATTAAGGCCTTGTAGAATTCCATCCCCATAGCCAATATTTTCCTTAACGGTGACCAATTTTATAAATGAATAATTAGCTAAAATATCACTTAACACTTCTTGAGTGTTATCTGTTGAGCCGTTATCTACAATAATCACCTCAACATCTTGTTCCTCAAAAGCAGTCTGACAACTTTCTAGTAGCTTAGGTATACTCTTACTCTCGTTATAGCAGGGTATTATTAATGATACTTTCATATTTTATCAACTCTTAAAAACAACATATTTCATACCTAAATAATTCAGGACTGCAGAAAGGCAGGTAGCCATTAAAAAGGCAAAAATAATAAATAATTGCGCCTCACCTAAAATAAACAATACTAATTCATTTGCACCTACGTTAACAGCTAACGTTAATCCATAAAGTATAGAGAATGATACAAAGCCTGATGTATTTCTTCTTTGGCTTTTAAAGGTGTATTCCCTATTAGCAAAATAAGAAAAAATAGCTCCCATGCTAAAACTGACTCCCTTAGCCATACTGATTTCAATTCCAATGAATAGTGATGTAATATAAACAGAAAAATCTATTAACACAGCTGTACTGCCAACCAATAGAAAACGACCGACCCTGTTATGAAGCAATTTGGTGTTTTTTAGGTGTGATATGGGCATACTTACCCTCTAGTTCTTTAATTTTATTCTTTGGTATATTGTCATCATCGTCTAAATTGTATGGATGTGATTTCCATTTATGAAAGCAAGACTGCCAGTACTCAAATGTTTTTAAATCATTTGGTGTACCCCAGCAAATATAGCTATCTATTTCGAAAACTTTACATTTATATCCCAATGTAATCGCATCATTAATTGCCATGTCAACATAATATTCATTATTGACAAGCGCCTTTCTAGCTTTCATTCTCTCTACTGCTTCAAAAAAGTGCCTTAATTTTTTAAAAGTAAATGCACCAACTACGATATTATCATTTGTCGGATTTAATAGTGGCACTTTAACGGATACTTTGTTAATTATATTTGTTGAATTATTAGTATCGATCCAACCATACATTTTGGGATCTCTTATAGCGCCAGGATAGCCTCTTGCCCCCCATACAATAATGTCAACATCTTCATCTAACATTAGTTCATCAAATTTATCATTGTTATAAGTCATACCATTATCACAAGCTGCAATCGTAACTGGTGCGTTCATGTCTAGACCGGATGCTCCTTCAATGCATGTTGTCGCTTGACCATTTGTAGTATGATCAAGTCTTTCGAATGATGAATTAATTGATTGTTTAGTTAAAATATCAATCAATTCGCCTAACCCATCTAAATCACCCCTAAGCACATACCTTTGTAAATCAGTTGATGGCAAGTCATTCTTGGCTTGTACAGCCATTGGTAGTCCAGATACTAAAATGAGTGGTTTTTGAGTTTTGTAACCTTCCTTTTTAAAACGACTACCTAAGCCAGCCATTGGCAATAAAAGTGCACCATCGTGTTTTGGGAGTTTACTCTCTTTGGTAAGACTATTAAAGATCTTAGACCAATATCTGTATTCATTAAGGTCACTAGGTGTGCCCCATTGCATAAAATGTTGCAATTCATAAACATAGATCTTAAGCTTATCTTGCATCATTGGCTTATAAACCATACTTACATAGTACTCATCAGCTACCATTAATCCTTCATCCATGCATCTTTGAAAGTATTGTTGCATTAGTTTTCCGGTCTTAAAATAATAAGTTCCTGAGGATGCAAATTCCTCTCTTGGCTTATCAGTGAATGGTTGTTTTTCTTGTATGTCAAAAGCTCTATATTTATCTTCTCTCACATAAGCATAATAATTACTCCACAATGTATGTGGATGGAATCCTCGATAACTAGGAATAATGCCATCAGCATCTACTATTTTAGCAAAATCTTTAAAATGATCATAATCCCAATAACAAGTAAAATCACAATAATTAACCACAGTTTGTTTCTGTAGATTAATCTTATCTAGTACCTGCATTACCGCATAAACAGGCCCTAACTTATGTGGTTTTATTGATAAAATTTTGCCATTGGGAGACACATCTTCAAGAATTGATCGCATCTTATAACTGGGGTTCGACAAGTGATCTTTATTACAAATAAAGATAAAATTATCCTCACTATCAAACATTTCTACAACATGTTGAATAATAGGTTTTCCATCAACTTCTATTAATGGCTTAGGCACAGTATAACCAGCGGCACGAAAACGTTCTCCAAAACCTGACATTGGAATAATTACTTGCACAATTTTACCTCTGAATTGATTGGCGATATTTTTCTGCATCCCAACCCATTAACTTCATCTCATCATTAGGACTTAGGTATTCTGGTTCGTCATCAGGCTGTAATCTTAATAAAACATTTGCAAGACAATACAGCATTGACTCGGCATTTTCACTAATATCTTTCCTTACAATTACGCCAAAATCACGCACAATAATCACATTGTCTTTTAAGATTTTTATTGCATCTTCAAGGGTGTTTATAGAAATAGTCTTCATTGGTCCTGCACCCAAAAAAACAACATGATCAGGATAAAGCGCTCTTTTATTTATTATTTTTAACGCCAAATTATCACAAGCGATTAAATGTGCAACTGCATATTTAACTAATCTATATTGTGAATTATAATTATTAACAATAGTAGTCAATCTATCATGGCGAGTTGAATTTACAGGGTATTGACGTAACACTCTATGCATTTTCTCCTCAATAATTTGTAATAAATCTAATACTTGGTCTATACTATCGCCACCAACTACTAGTCCATGGTTAGCAAGAATGATTATATTAATTTTATCATTATTTGCAAGTTCTTGTTCTACTGCCTGTGCTAATTCAATACCTGGCATCATGTATGGCACCCACGTCCAATTTAAGCCCTTTAATAATTTTTTTGTATGTTTCTTACCATTAGACAAAACAGCAATAGATAATGTATTTACTGCATGTACGTGGACAACATATTTGTGTGGCATCAAAGCATGCAGTGCAGTCTCAATTGATGGCCGTAAAGAAGAGTTGTTTGTTGGCAAGATATCTTTTATATTGTCATTGTTAATTGAATCTAAAATATTGTTTCGATCAACTGGTATAAATATCTCTTTATATGTGGCATCTGACAACCAGCAACCAGATGCCTTTATCCATAACACATTGCCATCTTTTAATGATGTGTTTCCACCAGCGCCTTGCACTAGGTCAATGTTTTGACCAATTAATTGAGACACTTCTTTAAGAGGATTTAGTTTGTTAAGCATTTTTTTAATTATATATGAGCTAAATTTTTATATAATTTAAAACACTAAATTCTTTTATTTGTATAAGGTGTTTATAATAGAACAATGTTGAAAAAAATATTAATTACTGGAGGTGCTGGGTTTATCGGTTCAGCAGTAATAAGATATGTTATTAATAGAACTATACATAGTATTGTTAATGTTGATAAGCTAACCTATGCAGGTAATTTAGAATCTTTAGAGACTATTGAGAATAGTGATAGATACATATTTGAACAGGTTGATATTTGTGATGATAATGAAATCAAACGCGTTTTTACTGAGCATCGGCCAGATGTAGTTATGCATTTGGCAGCTGAATCCCATGTTGATAGATCTATTGATGGCCCGGGTGAGTTTATTCAAACCAATATTGTCGGTACTTATGTACTACTTGAAGAGGCTAAAGGCTACTGGTTAAGTTTAGAGGGTGATAAAAAAGATAGTTTTAGGTTCCACCATATTTCTACCGATGAGGTTTATGGCGATCTAGAAGGTACAAATGATTTATTCACTGAAGAAACATCATATGCACCTAGCTCGCCTTATTCTGCAGCTAAAGCCAGCTCAGATCATTTGGTACGTGCATGGCAACGCACTTTTAAATTTCCGACACTAATTACTAACTGTTCGAATAATTATGGCCCTTATCAGTTTCCTGAGAAGTTAATTCCTCTTGTTATTCTAAATGCACTAGAAGGTAAAGATTTACCGATCTATGGTAATGGTGAACAAATACGTGATTGGCTATATGTGGATGACCATGCAAGAGCATTATTGCATGTTGCACTAACTGGTGAGGTTGGTGAAACATACAATATTGGCGGACATAATGAACTACAAAATATTGACGTTGTAAAAATAGTTTGCAGCATCTTGGATGAGTTAGCTCCAAGCAAGCTTGATGGCATTGAGAAGTATGAGCAACTTATTACTTATGTGGGCGATAGAGCGGGGCATGATGTTAGGTATGCAATTGATGCTACTAAGATTGATAGAGAATTAAACTGGACTCCAGACGAGACTTTTGCAACAGGTATTAAAAAAACGGTTAAATGGTATTTGGAAAATAGTGCTTGGTGTGATCGAGTTAAAGATGGTAGTTACCAAGGTGAAAGATTAGGAGTGGTTACATCGTGAAAGGAATAATTCTAGCAGGTGGCTCGGGTACTCGTCTCTATCCCCTTACCAAAGGTGTATCAAAACAGTTGATGCCTATTTACGACAAGCCAATGATTTACTACCCTTTGTCGGTATTAATGCTTGCTGGTATTCAAGAAGTGCTTATTATATCTACCCCCGAAGACTTGCCGAGGTTTGAACAATTGTTAGGCAATGGTTCCGATATTGGTATGAAGTTTGAATATATAACACAACCCTCTCCTGATGGATTAGCTCAAGCCTTTATTCTAGGTAAAGAGTTTATTGATGATGATGATGCATGTTTAATATTAGGTGACAATATTTATTATGGTCATGGTATGAGTCAGATGTTAAGCAATGCTGTTAATAATGCAGAAAATAAAAATATGGCTACTGTATTTGGTTATCATGTGCATGATCCAGAGCGCTATGGCGTGGTTGATTTTGATGCTACAGGCAAGGCGCTTAGTATTGAAGAAAAACCAGATATACCTAAAAGTAACTATGCAGTAACAGGTTTGTACTTCTATCCTAATGATGTGATTAAAAAAGCTGCTAAAGTTGTACCTTCAGATAGAGGTGAATTAGAAATTACCACAGTTAATCAAATGTATTTAGCCGAGGAGCGCTTAACGGTTGAACTCATGGGAAGGGGATATGCTTGGCTAGATACCGGTACCCATGAAAGCTTGTTAGAGGCATCAACTTTTATTGAAACCATTGAAAGACGTCAAGGTCTTAAAGTAGCTTGTATAGAAGAAATAGCTTTTGAACAAGGCTATATTAACAAAGAGCAACTTATAAGGTTAGCACAGCCTCTAGTAAAGAATCAATATGGGCAATACTTACTTAGACGCGCAGAGGAAGTGAGTTGAAATTTACACCTCAATTAATCTCTGATGTAATGCTGATTGAACCTACAGTATATGGTGATGACAGAGGTTATTTTATCGAGACATTTAGACAAGATTTGTTTGAAGATGCTATTGGCTATAAAGTTAACTTTATCCAAGACAATGAATCCAAGTCAACCAAGGGTGTATTAAGAGGCCTTCACTATCAGTTACCACCATACACTCAAGCAAAACTCGTAAGAGTGATTAAAGGCAGTGTATTAGACGTAGCTGTTGATATTAGAAGATCTAGCCCCACATTTGGACAGTATGTGGCCGTAGAGTTGACGGAAGAAAACAAATATCAATTATTTGTACCGCATGGTTTTGCACACGGATTTGTGGTGCTTAGTAATAGTGCAACCTTTACTTATAAGGTTGATAATTACTATGCACCTAAACACGATAGAGGTATTGCATTTAATGACAAAGATTTAGCGATTGACTGGCAGTTACCATCAGAAGTCTTGCAACTCTCAGATAAGGATAAGACTCATCCATCTTTAGTAAATGCTAAAGATTTGTTTTTAAGTAGTTAGGAATCATGAGAATATTGGTTACAGGTAAGAATGGCCAATTAGGACAATCTATTCATGAGATAGTCAACATAACTAACAGTGGCAATCAGCTTTCTAATGAGTTTATCTTTGTTGGCAGGGAGGAGTTGGACCTAAGTGATAAAAATAATATTAATAATTATTTTTATAACAATGGTAAATTTGACGTTATTATTAATTGTGCCGCTTATACGGCAGTAGATAGGGCAGAAGAAGAACAAGCTCTTGCTAACCAAGTTAACCATCTAGCAGTTAAACAACTGGCAACCGTTGCCAATAGGCAGAAAGCAAAACTAATATATCTCTCTACTGATTATGTTTTTGATGGAGAGAGTGACAAACCTTATGTAGAAAAAGATGAAGCCAACCCTATTAATATCTATGGAAAGACTAAATTAGCTGGAGAAGATTCTATACAAAAAATTATGCCAACTGACGCTATTATTATTAGAACTAGTTGGGTGTATTCAGAGTTTGGCAATAACTTTGTTAAGACTATGCTTAGGCTGGGAAGAGAAAGAGATGAAATAAGCGTAGTAAATGATCAAATAGGTTCGCCTACTTATGCAACTGATCTGGCGGAAGTCATATTAAAAATAGTGAATGATAAAGAATTTAATAAGACCGAACAGCAAACTGAAATTTATCATTATTCAAATCATGGTCAAATAAGCTGGTATGAGTTTGCAAAAGAAATTTTTACGCTTAAAAATATTAAATGTAACGCTTCCACAGCAACAACAGCACAATACAAAACTTTAGCTAATAGACCAAAAAATAGTTTGTTAGATAATGATAAAATACAAAAAGATTTTGGTGTAAAGCAACAGTTTTGGAAGGACTCTTTAAAAATCTGTTTAACAAATATCTAACATTTATCTGGCAATCCCCATTTTTTAGGCTGCCCTAATAGGATCCAAGTCAATACAATAGCGCGATCAATTAATTTATTTTTTAGTCTTTTATTAAGCCCAAGTGTGACTACTGTTATTAATAAGTAAAAAACCCCATCAAGTATCAATTTTGGTATATTCCACATGTGGAGCAGGATAACTATATGAACTGGATATATTTTTTTCCAGTATAAGATTCTAGACCTATAAAACTCAACTCTAGAGTTGGAATAGAATTCACTTGAACTAGAACCGCCAATGTGTGGAATTTTTATATCTGGCGTAATTACAACCTTCCAACCACATCTTGCCATTCTTATGCACCACTCAGTATCTTCAAAATAAAAGAAAAAATCTTCATCGTATGCGCCAGAATCATCAATAGCAGACCTACCAACTGCAAGGCAAGCGCCACGCAAGTTTCCAACTTCAGTTATTTTCTCAGGGTCTTTTGAATGATCTATTCTGCCAATGCCATCAAATTCAGAAAGTATTTTTGGAGGCTTTGAAGATGTCCTAACATTTTCCCCGTTTAAGTTTGTTTGCTGGCCACTAATCATGCCTATTTTTAAATCATTATTAAAGATGCTCTCAAATTGGTCGAGTGAATTTTCTGGAATAGTTATGTCATTATTACAAATAAGAAAATATTTGCCAAGCCCTTTGTTAATACCTTGATTTGCGGCTCTACCATAACCAACATTGCAACTATTTTTAATAATTTCAATCTCTTTGTATTTTTTTATAATAGTTGATAAAGAGTTATCAGTGCTGGCATTGTCAACAATAATGATTTCATCCGTTGAATTACAAGCGTTAACAACACTATTAACTACTGAGTTAAGTCGATTAACGCCATTTCTATGAATAATTATTACACTAAAGCGTTTTTCCATTATTTATTGATTTATTCTTGTATTATTGTGAGCTTATACTATAAACTCACATAATTTAAATTAAATGCAAAAAGTTTTTGATTGTTTCCCTTTTTATAACGAACTAGATTTGCTTGAAATAAGGCTAAATATTTTGAATGATGTGGTTGATTATTTTGTATTAACTGAGTCTACTAGAACTTTTACAGGGAAGCCAAAGCCACTTTATTATGATATAAATAAGGATAGATTTAAGAAATTCTCTCATAAGATACGACATGTGATTGTTGATGACTCAGAATACGATCCAAATATTGATGTTTGGCAGAGAGAGTTTGATCAGAAAAATTCTGTTTTTAGAGGAATAAATGATTGCAAGGATGATGACTTTGTCATCGTTTCCGATGTGGATGAAATTATTAAGCCAGATTTGGTTTCAAAATTTGTTGCAAAAAATTCAAACACAATAGCAATTATTAAACAACCATGTTACTACTACTATCTTAACTGCCAGTCAACTGAAGTTTTTGATAAAGCCAAAATGGCAAAATTTAAATATATAAAGTCCCCTCAGCAAATAAGGGCGTACCCTAAATTTAGTATGCACAATTCAAATAAAATAGTACAAACGCTTTTTAAATGGTGTGGCTCTATTAGGAAGCGAATTTGTATTAAATTTGGCTCATGTATTATATATGAGAACGGGGGTTGGCACTTTACCTACATGAAATCTCCTGAAGAAATTAGCGATAAAATAACAGATTTTTCACACACAGAATATAATCTAGATAAATTTACATCAATTAACTCAATACAATCTCGTATGAAAAATTTTAAAGATCCTTATGATAGAGGATATCAATTAAAAATTGTTGAGATTAACAGTTCATTTCCAAAGTATATTGTTGATAATCAAAAGAAATATTGCCATATTATTTTTCAAGAATAGTTTTTTCATAAATTTGGGCAATAGTAAGGATATTAACAAAGGGTCATGACCCTTAACAAAATAAGGTTTTTTAAAATGTATATATTAGGAATTCACACGGGGCACGATGCTTCTGTAGCAATATTTAATGATTTTAAACTTGTAGCTTTCACAAAAGAAGAGAGGATTTCAAGGGTTAAATGTGATGGTGTAAAAATACCCGTACTGTCAATTGAAGATTGTCTAAAAAAAGCATCCATTTCTATTGATGATATAAATGTCGTCGCACTATCAAGGTCTTATTTTCCTCTTGGTGTTTATAGAAAAACATCTAAAAATATTAGAAATACAATTAGAAGATTGCTTGGTATGGGGGGCGGAGATCGTTCATTTTATCAAATGAAATGCATTTCAATAATACAGATGATGAATTTGAGTTAATAAACGTAAATAAGTTGAAGTCTATACTTGGTGTTGCAAGTGATACTAGAGTTAATTTTACAAATCATCATTTTAGCCATGTATTGGGTTCATTTTATTTTACAACTTGGAAAGAAAAGGCTTTGTACATAACTGCTGATGGTGGTGGTGATGGTGCTTTTTATTCTGCATATATATTTGATGGCGATACTTTGAGCAATATTCATAAGTCAGAGGATACTATACAATATCCACAATATCCTCAGGCATCAATAGGGCAGGCTTACAGTATTGTTACTGAGTTGTTAGGATTTACTAGAAATAAACATGAAGGAAAAATTACTGGATTAGCTGCATTTGGAAAGGGAAAATTTACTAAGCAAATATTAAGTGTATTTAAGGTTGATCCTGATTTAAATATTAGCTCCACCCTTGAGTCGGAAAAACAACTTAAAGATTTTCTAACTAAAATATACGAGAATACAAGCAAAGAAGAGCTTGCTGCGTCTATACAACAAGCTACTGAGATTCTTATAGTGAAGTGGATACGAGAAATACAAAAAAAATATGACTTTAACTATATTGGAATGAGTGGCGGGGTCTTTTCGAATGTTAAATTAAATCAAGAAGTTGCAAAAATTGAAAACATTAATGAGGTTTTTATCTTTCCTCCAATGGGTGATGATGGCTTATCTGTAGGAAATATAGTAGATTTTCTTATTAAAGAGCATGGTATCAAGGATGTTATTCGTCATAGAAGTGTTATGGCAATTCCTTATTTTGGAAATACATATTCTCGAGTTGATATAGTTGCCCAGGTAAATAACTTTGAAAATTTAAAGGTATATAAGAAATCAGACTACATAAAAGCATCAGCTCGACTTTTAGAAGACCATATTGGCGCTATATTCTTTGATGGAATGGAGATGGGTCCTAGAGCTTTAGGTGCTAGAACTATTATGGCATCACCAAAAAATAAAGATATAAATAATAGCCTTAATCAAAGACTAGATAGAACAGAATTTATGCCCTTTGCTCCATTTGTGCGAGATGTAGATGCAGAAGATGTTTATGAAGTAAATGATATCA
>Ga0233441_1001548_pt1 | contig 19553 bp, 18 predicted proteins | sample SI_123_September_4_FD_182781 | JGI IMG/M metagenome (GOLD analysis project Ga0233441, IMG submission 182781) | Seawater microbial communities from Saanich Inlet, British Columbia, Canada - SI_123_September2016_135_MG | ecosystem: Environmental > Aquatic > Marine > Inlet | place: Canada: British...
AGAGCCAAGCCAAACAACACAAATCTATCATTATTCAAATGAAGGTGAAATAAGCTGGCATGAATTTGCTAAAGAAATTTTTGAATTGACGGATATCCAATGTAGCGTTAGCCCTATAACAACAGAACAATACCCAACACCCGCTAAAAGGCCGAAAAAAACCTTGATGAATAAAGATAAAATTGCTAAAAAATTTAGCGTGAACACCCCTGATTGGAAAGAATCACTAAATAACTTTTTATTAAAGAAATGAAAAAAATTATGAAAATAGCAATCGCCGGCACTGGCTACGTTGGTCTTTCAAACGCCATGTTATTATCTCAAAATCATGAGGTTATTGCTCTGGATATCATCCCTGAGAAGATTGAACAACTTAACAACAAGATCTCTCCAATAGCAGACACTGAGATTGAAGATTTCCTAACCAATAAAGACCTTAACTTTACCGCAACACTTGATAAAGAGCTAGCATATAAAGATGCTGATTTTGTCATCATAGCCACACCAACTGATTACGACACTGCTAATAATTACTTCAACACTTCTTCAGTAGAAGCAGTCATTCAAGATGTGATTGATATTAACCCTAATGCAGTTATGATTATCAAGTCAACCGTACCGGTTGGCTATACTCAAGGCATTAAAGAGAAGTTTAATTGTGACAATATCATCTTCTCACCAGAGTTTTTAAGAGAAGGCTCGGCCCTTCATGACAATCTGTACCCATCACGTATTATTGTAGGTGAGCAATCAGATAGAGCTAAGTTATTTGCAGATCTTCTACAAGAAGGCGCCATAAAAGAGAATATCGATGTCTTGTTTACAGACTCTACTGAAGCAGAAGCAGTAAAGCTCTTTAGTAATACTTATTTAGCTATGAGAGTCTCATACTTCAATGAGCTTGATTCATTCGCAGAAGCGCACAATCTTGATAGTAAACAAATTATTGAAGGTGTGGGACTAGACCCAAGAATTGGTAATCATTACAACAATCCATCCTTTGGTTATGGCGGATATTGCTTACCTAAAGACACCAAGCAACTTAAAGCTAATTATAAAGATGTGCCGAATAGTCTAATCAGCGCCATTGTTGATGCTAACTCTACCCGTAAAGATTTTATTGCGGATTCAATCATTAGTAGAAATCCGAAGGTAGTGGGCATACATAGGCTAATCATGAAGTCTGGCTCTGACAACTTTAGAGCATCCTCTATTCAAGGCATTATGAAGCGTATTAAAGCTGAAGGTATAGAGGTAGTGATCTATGAGCCTGCATTTGAAGAAGACGAGTTCTTCCACTCTAAAGTGATTAAAGACCTAGAAGAGTTTAAGAAAGTTAGCGATGTGATTGTTGCTAATAGAATGGCGGGTGATCTAAACGATGTTAAGAATAAGGTTTATACAAGGGACTTGTTTAGTAGTGATTAACCTCTTGGTTTTGTGTTAAAAATAATTGTATAAAGGAAGGTTATGTATATTGTTTATAGACGATGTGTAAAAATTAAAAAAGTATTTAGTCATGATTATTAGATCTAAAGCGCCACTAAGGCTTGGGCTAGCTGGCGGAGGGACAGATGTTGACCCATACTGTTCTAAATATGGTGGCTTTGTTCTTAATGCAACGATTGACATGTATGTTTTTTGTACGATTGAAGTAACTAATGACAATGAAATTACATTTGAGGCTACAGATAGAAATGAGGTTTTCAAGTCAAAAGTGAGTAGCGTTTTGAATATTGATGGATTGCTGGATCTGCATAAAGGTGTTTACAATCGAATTGTAAAAGATTTTAATAATGATCATGCGCTATCTTTAAAGATGACAACATATTCTGATGCTCCAGCTGGTAGTGGTCTCGGCTCATCATCTGCTATGGTAGTTGCAATCATAAAGGCATATGTTGAATGGCTTGATTTGCCATTAGGTGAATATGATATTGCACGTCTTGCTTATGAGATAGAAAGAAAGGATGTTGGCCTTAGTGGCGGAAGGCAAGATCAATATGCAGCAACCTTTGGCGGATTTAATTTTATGGAATTTTATGATAAGGACCGAGTAATTATAAATCCTTTGAGAATTAAGAACTGGATTGTAGATGAGCTAGAGTCCTCATTAGTTTTGTACTATAGTGGAGCATCAAGAGAATCAGCAAAAATTATTGACGATCAAATTAAAAAAATAAAAGAGAAGGATGGAAATTCTTTGAATGCCACACATATTGTTAAACAAGATGCGTTAATAATGAAAGAGGCTATTCTAAAAGGAGATGTTAAGCTTTTAGCTGATACGATGAATCATTCTTGGGTGGCTAAGAAGAAGATGGCCGTTTCAATTTCAAATAAGCTAATTAACAGTGTATGCGAAAGGGGAGTTAATGCTGGGGCATATTCAGCAAAGGTTAGTGGTGCTGGTGGTGGCGGTTTTATAATATTCGTAGTAGATCCTGTCAAGCGTAGGAGTGTTATTAATGCACTAAACTCTTTAGATGGAAGTGTTGTAAATTTTCATTTTACGAAACATGGTGTGAAAGGATGGAAGATATATGAATAAGTACATTGAAAACCAGGTGCAAGAATCATACAAAGTGACTCAAGAGATATATAAAGATAAGAAGCTAATGGCACTCATTAAAAGTGTTGCTTTGAAGATGATATCAATATACAAAAGCGGAAATAAAGTCTTACTGGCTGGCAATGGCGGAAGTGCGTCAGATGCTCAGCATATAGCTGGAGAATTAGTAAGTAAATTTTATTTTGATAGGCCTGGTCTTGCTGCAATATCACTGGTTACCGATACAAGTGTACTTACTGCGATTGGAAATGATCTTGGTTATGAGAATATTTTTTCAAGGCAAATAGCAGCAAATGGAGTCAGGGGCGATATGTTTATCGGAATTTCAACAAGTGGCAATTCAGAGAATATAATAAAAGCCTTAAAGGAGTGTAGAAAAAATAATATTATTACTGTTGGCCTTTCCGGGAATGATGGCGGAAAAATGAAAGAATTATGCGATTATTGCATTTGCGTGCCCTCAATAGAAACCCCAAGAATCCAAGAAAACCATATTATGATAGGCCATATCATTTGTGCTGTGGTTGAAGAAGAGCTATTTGGAAAAGGATTTTAATGCAAGCTATAATACTAGCTGGTGGATTAGGAACAAGATTGAAAAGCGTGGTTGGTAATGTAGCAAAACCTATGGCCCCTATTAACGAAACACCTTTTTTAGAATATATATTAAAGAATCTAAAAAAGAACAAAATAACTAATGTTGTTCTATCAGTTGGCTATAAATGGAAAACCATTGAGTCTCATTTTGGTTCAAACTTTAATGGGCTTGATTTGAGATATAGCATTGAGGAAGAGCCACTTGGTACGGGTGGTGCGATCAAAAAATCTATTGAGCTTATTAGTGACGATTTATTTTTTATTATCAATGGAGATACATTTTTCGATCTTGATCTTGATCAAATGATGCGAAATTTTCAGAATAATTCACAACTAATGCTCTCTTTGAAATTAATGTATGAATTTGATAGATACGGGTGCGTTGAAGTTGATAATCGTGGTTATGTGACTGCTTTTAAGGGGAAGCGCTTTAGGAAGTCCGGATATATCAATGGCGGCATTTATTTAGCAAAAAAAAGTTTATTTCAAAATTTTAATTTGCCAAATAAATTTTCTTTTGAAGGGTTTATGGAAAAGAACTTTCTCGCATTGAATGCACATGCCAAGATCTTTAATGGATATTTTATTGATATCGGAGTGCCGGATGATTTTCAAAAAGCGCAAACAGAGTTGAGAGGCCGTATATGAATAAGGCATTGTTTTTGGACCGCGACGGTGTGATTAATAAAGAAAAGAATTATTTATATAAAATCGATGATTTTGAGTTTATTGATGGGGTCTTTGAAACATGCAGAATGTTTCAACAAGATAATTACCTGATTATAGTTATTACTAATCAAGCCGGCATTGCCAAAGGGTTATATAGTTTAGATGATTATCAAAAACTAACTAACTGGATGAGTATGAAATTTTTAGAGCATGGTGTAATTATCTCAGCGACATACTATTGTCCACACCATCCAGAATTTTCCGATGAATGCGCTTGCAGGAAGCCATTACCTGGTTTGTTGAAAATGGCAAGGGATGATTTTAATATTGATATGAGACTGTCTATTTTAATAGGAGACAAGGAAAGTGACATTGAGTCTGGAGTTAATATTGGCGTTGGAAAAAATATTCTTGTGAGAAGTGGCCATAAAATTAATGAAGCATCCACAAAGGCAGATTTTGTGATTGATAGCATTAAATATTTAGATATAGAGTAATCAATAATTTATTTCATATGAAAAAAATACTGTTTGTATTTGGCACAAGACCAGAAGCCATTAAGATGGCTCCTCTGGTTAAAGAGTTCCAAAAAGATATAGAAAATTTTGAAACAAAGATCTGTGTAACAGCGCAGCATCGTGAAATGCTAGATCAAGTTCTTGATCTTTTTCAAATTACCCCAGATTATGATTTAAACATCATGAAACCTGGCCAAGATCTTTACGATGCCACATCAAACATTCTTTTAAAAATAAAACCTGTTTTAGAGGGGTTTAATCCAGATGTGGTTTTAGTGCATGGAGATACAGCTACAACTTTTGCAACGAGTCTTGCAGCTTATTATCAAAAGATAAAAATTGGACACGTAGAGGCAGGCTTACGAACGGGTAATTTGTACTCACCATGGCCTGAAGAGGGTAATAGAAGATTGACAGGTGTTTTGACTGATTACCATTTTTCACCTACTGAAACCAGTAAACAAAATCTATTAAATGAAGGGGTGGATAAGTCAAAAATTATAGTTACTGGCAATACAGTGATCGACGCATTACAGCTTGTTGTTAATAAGATAGATAGCAACGAGCACTTAAGGTCTAAGATAGAAAAAACAATTATTCAGTCTGGATTTAAAGAGTTAGGCTCTAAATTTATACTAGTTACAGGGCATCGCAGAGAAAATTTTGGCCAGGGTTTCTTAAATATTTGTGAAGCATTGAAAGTCTTAGCGAAAAACAATCCTGATATTAATATTCTATACCCAGTTCATTTAAACCCAAATGTGAGAAAGCCAGTTAACAAACTATTGTCGAACGTTAGCAATATAAAGCTAGTAGAGCCATTTCAATATGAAGAATTTATTTATTTAATGAGTAAGTCATATTTAATTCTTACAGATAGTGGTGGCATACAAGAGGAGGCACCAAGTTTGGGCAAGCCAGTATTAGTGATGCGAGATACAACAGAAAGACCTGAAGCTGTTGAGGCAGGCACTGTGAAGCTTGTTGGTTCGGATCAAAACGATATTGTTAAAGAAGTTCAAAATCTACTTGATGATTCAAGCGAATATCAAAGAATGAGTAAAGCCCATAACCCTTATGGTAACGGTAATGCAAGTAAGAAAATCCTAAAGATTCTAAGAGATTAATTATATGAAAAATAAGAGAAAGATATGCATAATGGGAATGGGCTACATTGGCCTGCCTACAGCGGCATTGTTAGCTAATCGAGGCTATCAAGTACATGGTGTCGATATTAACCAACATGCAATCGATACAATCAATCGTGGTGAGATTCATATTGTTGAGCCTGAGCTCGATACATTTGTACGTTCTGCAGTACAAAGCGGATCTTTAGTGGCAAATATTGAGCCGTCTGAGGCGGATATTTTTATGATTGCAGTGCCTACTCCGTTTCATGCGGATAAAATTAATGAAATAACAAATTCACCAATCCCGAATATTGACTATGTTGTAGACGCAACTAAACAAATTGCATCTTATATAAAGCCAGGTAATTTAATATTATTAGAATCTACGTCACCTGTAGGGACGACAGACATGATGGCTAGTGTATTAAAAAAGGAGGGGGTTGATATTGACAGTATATTTATAGCTCACTCGCCTGAAAGAGTACTGCCGGGTCATATTATGCGCGAGTTAATTGAAAATGATAGAGTGGTTGGCGGCGTTAATGATGAATCGACAAAAAAAGCTGCGGAATTCTATCGGACATTTGTCGAGGGAGGGGTGCTAGAAACGACTGCTAAAACAGCAGAAATGGCGAAGCTTACTGAAAACTCATTTAGAGATGTAAATATTGCATTTGCTAACGAGCTATCAATACTATGTGACGATATGGATATCGATGTTACAGAGTTGATATCACTAGCAAACAAACATCCAAGGGTTGATATTTTAAATCCTGGTTGTGGGGTCGGTGGGCATTGTATTTCAGTAGATCCGTGGTTTATTGTTGACAGTGCAAATGGTAAGGCAAAAATGATCGAGCAGGCTAGAAGAACAAATGATTATAAAGCTGATTGGGTAGTTGAAAAAATTAAGAATGAGGCGTTAATTTTTGAGAAAGATAATGGAAGAAAGGCTACAATTTCTTGTATGGGATTGGCATTTAAACCAAATATTGATGACTTGAGAGAATCACCAGCACTGTATATTGCTCAAAAATTATCAGATGAAGGCTTTAAGGTGTTAGCAGTTGAGCCAAATATTTATTCCCATGAATCTCTAAACATTGTTAGTCTTGAGATTGGTCTAGAGTCAGATATTTGTGTATACCTAGTGGCGCACTCTGAATTTCATTACTACCATGTTAGAGAAAGCGATTTAGATTTTTGCGGGCTTGTTAAATGAATTTTTTAATTTATTAATCAAGTGTCTATTTTTCAAGAGAATTTTGGACGTAACGTAATAACGCTCGTGACAGGGACTGCTTTTGCTCAGGCAATTGTATTTGCTGCAACTCCAATTCTTACAAGAATATACACCCCAGATGATTATGGAGTATTTGCAGTATATATGGCTGTAGTGTCAATTCTTGCAGCGCTGTCTTCTGGCAGATATGAGTTGGCAACTATGCTCCCCGTTAAAGATAAGGATGCAATAAATATCCTAGCACTTTCAGTTCTTTTATCTACAACAATGTCAATTATATTGTTTGTTATTGTTATTATTTTTAATAAAGAAATTGCTACTTATCTTGGAAATGAGAAAATATCAACATGGCTGTATTTGATGCCAATTTCAGTGTTTTGTATGGGCATGTATCAGAGTTTCAATTATTGGAATAATAGAAAGAAACAATATTTAAAAATTTCCCAAAGCAAGGTGATGCAAAGCAGTTCTACAGTAACATCCAATATTTACCTAGGCCTGGAAAAATCTTTTTCTGCTGGAGGCGGTCTTATTACTGGGGGGTTGGTAGGTCAGGCGATAGCTACTGTGTTTTTAGGCTTAACTATTGCAAAAAAAGATTCCACGCTACTTAATGATATAAACAGAAAAAAAATATTAATTTTAGGCAAGAAATATAAAAAATTTCCAATTTATGATTTACCAGCCTATACAGCATTTACTATGTATTCTAATATGGCAGTTATATTCTTTAACAAATTTTTTAATCCCTCAGTAGCGGGTTTTTATTTTTTGGCTAATAGGCTAATGCAGGCGCCTATTACGCTCTTTTCAAAATCCTTCTCTGATGTTTTCTATCAGAAGCTTTCACAACGGCCAAGCAACGAGATAATTTCCAAAGAATTAAATTATTATTCGTTAAAAATCGCTAAGTTATCCATGGCGCCGTTTTTAATAATTGTTTACACTTCAAGCTTATATGTAGAATTCATATTTGGCCAGGAATGGAAGGATCTCTATAAATATATTGTGATATTTTCAATTCCTAGTTTTTTTAAATTATGGCTTTCACCGTATGGCCACATATTGAAAACTATAAATAGACAAGAGATATCAATGTATTCTCATATGTTGAGGCTTGTATTGATGGCGGGATACCTTGCGTCTTATTTTTATATTGAATATGAAATATTATGGTTTTTATTTATATATGCTATTTTGGAATCAAGCATACACATATTAATGGTTTGGTTTGTTGATAAGGTGGTAAGTAACCAAGAGTTATATAAAGTAAGTGTATATAGAATAAGCGCATTGTCAATTCTAGGGTTGGTAAATTTTCAAATAATATTTGGAGTGTAAAGTTTTAAATGTTATTAAAGAAACAAAAATGGCTGTACATTTCAATTTTGGTATTGTTATGGCTTGCATATTTTTTATATAGAGTTATCGATGGATTACAGTTAATATCTGATGAGGTTTTCTATATTACTCAAGATATAAGTCTTGAAAATAAACGTATTTTATTTTTATCTTTGGCTCAATATTTTTCTAAAGTAGAAACTGCCCAAATAGTAATACCTATATTAAATTTATTTGCCGTATTAATATCATTTATTTACTTGTCAAAGATAAATTTTTATAACTACACTGCAACATTCTTTCAATTAATATATTTTAGTGGGGTTGCTACATATATATTTAGAGATTCCTATATATTAATGCTTACCATATTATTGTTTTATATTATTTTTAAGCAAAAAATGATTATCAATTTATCCTTATTAAAAAAAACAACCGTCCTGAGTCTTCTAATGTTTATCGCTATATTCTACTTAATGTTATATACTAGACCTCAATATGCAATTCTATTGACAGTATCTTGGTTGATTGCTAGTATCTTAATAAAAAGCCCAATAATGCTTATTGTAGCAACACTAACTTCGTGTCTTTCTTTATTTCTATTGATTAATTATAACCCTGACCTCTTTAATATTTATGGCATAAGCATCTATGACTTTGTTGCATCTAGGGCGGACCGTCACGGTGTCGAATTCACTTTTTCTAATTCAATAGTTGGTTTTTTTAAACACTTTCTGACGCCTATCCCCACATCCTTAATAAGCAGAATGATGGATCCAACTATTTGGAATGATTATGGCATTATTGATGATGTGTATCGATTTATTTATAAATCATATTTATATTTCTGTTTAATATACATTGCATTAAATTTTAATATTATTAAGGAAGTATTGATGAGGTGGAAGTTTGAAGGATTTTTCTTATTATCTTTTTCCTTGTCTAATGCGTTTGTTTATACGTTATTTTCCTTTGGTGGCGGACATGAAAGAACTAAGATTTTTAGTGTGTTTGCCATATTTTTTATTTATACCGGTATTGTGCATATAAAACAGCAAAGAGCTTTGGTATTGAGAAAATAGAATGAAAAAAATAACAGTTCTAAGCGAATCATCCTATGATTATAAGTACAGGAATATATTTTCTAATATAGAGGGTATCAATGTTGTCGAAGGTCGTTTTTTTTCATTACTCGGTTATATGACTAAGCCTGATACCTACTATCACATCCGTTATATTAAATATAGAGGGAAATTTCTTACTATAGTGAGAATATTGTTAGTATCTCTTTTTTCTTATGTTTTTAAAACAAAGATTATTTGGACGTGTCATAATATTTATGAGCACAACTTTCCATCAGAAAAATATAATGATATTGTAAGAAGTTTATTATCATTTATCTCTTATCGTATAGTGGTTTTTCATAAGGATCTATCTGCGTATCTACCAAAGACTGCACAAACGAAAATTATTGTATCCTCATTCGGTGATTTTACTAATTTTATAATGGATAAGACAGAAATTAACAATGACTTCAACAGTAAGTTTACTTCATGGAAAATACAAAATAACATTCATCACCCTGATATTATTTCAGTTTCTGCTGCAAGAAAAAATAATATAGGTTTACTATTAGATGGGACTGCTGATTCCGATGTAAATATATTGATTATCGCTCCGAAAATAAAGCTAGTAAAAACTAGTTCGAATATTTTTTTATATAATGATTTTGTCTATAAAGAGATTTCTGATATTTTGATTAACTCAAATGAATTAGTTGGTTTCATAGGGCATAGTAATATATCGGTCCCAACATCAATTTACATGTACGCAAGTTTCGGTATTCCAATAATTGGAGTTAGGGCAAAGCCAATTTCATCGATAATATATGAAAATAAACTGGGTGTTGTTGTTGATAGCTCTAAAGAAGTTGCTCTAGCGCTAAAGTCGATAAGAGATAATTACTCTTCATATCAAGAAAATTGCAGAAAATTCATCCGTGAAAATTCATGGGAGAAGGCATCCTTGAATCATAAAGAGATCTTCGATCAATAAATATATATGAAAAAGAAAAAAATTGCATTTGTATTGCGAACTGTAGGCCTGGAGTTTGATGATAGAGTTAGAAAAGAATGCATCTCTTTATCGAACAAATATGAGGTTACAATCTTTGTACATTTCTATGATAATAGAAAGGAAGAGGGTGTTACATCGTACGGTATTAAGTATAAATCTATTAAATTAAACTCTCGTGATATATTCCCATCATCTAGATTTTTGTTAATTAAATCACTTGAGTTTTTTTTAAAAACAAGGTTAAATTTGACTAACTTTGACTTGATTTGGCTCCATGAAGAGTACACTTTTTTGTTTGCTCTTTTATTAGGAAAGGGGAAATTTATTTGGGATTTACATGAAATTCCATCAAGATTTGAAACTGGAGTAATGAAGTCTATATTTCATTACATTGAGAAAAAAAGTATAAAGCTCATTCATGCCAATCAATATAGGATTAATTATTTGATCGAAAGAGGGGTCATAAAATTAAAGCATAAACACTCATTTATTCGAAACTTTCCTGATTCAGTATTTGTTGATAGCGCTAAGAGTGATTATAAAGATCAAAAATTTATTGACTGGTTGGGTAATTCCCCATACGTGTATTTACAGGGTTTGACAGCTGAAAGAAGGCATCCTGTGCAGTCTATAGAATCAGTGCTGTTGACAACAGAAATGAAAGCAGTAATTATAGGTGAAGTGCATTCTGAATCTTTGCAAAAATTGAAAAAAAAGTATAAAGGCGAATTTGAAGATCGAATATATATTATGGGCATGGTGGATCAGCTGCTAATCCCATACTATTTAAAAAATGCTAAATTCAGTTTGATTTTGTATGATTTAAGCACGCCTAACAATGCCTTTTGTGAGCCAAATAGGTTGTACCAAGCAATTTCTTTAAAAGTTCCTGTTATTGTGGGGTGTAATAAGCCTATGAAAGAAATTGTAGATCAATTTCAAAATGGTATTTCGTTAAAATCGGATGGAGATAATTTGTCGGAAGTTTGTACGGCAATTCATACTATGTTAGAGAATTATTCCTTTTATGTTAGCAATGCTAAAATATATTATCCTGAAGTAATATGGCAGGATAGGCTGGTGTTAAGATCATGGGCTAGTAAGTAAATGAAAGTATTAGCTATTATTCCAACTTATGGGCACCCTAGGTATTCGAAACGAATAAAAATGCTAAAAAACTGCGGGTTTGAAGTGACGGCCCTGGCATTTAAAAGAGATTATCATGCGGGAGCACCTGTAGAGTGTAATACTACGATTATTGGACATATATCGCATGGTAATTACATTAAGCGCATCTTTATTCTTTTATCTAATATCATGACCTTTAGAAGATCCATTTCTAATTCAGATATTGTTTATGCATTTGAGTCTGATATGTTTTATATTTCAGTAATTTCTGGGTTTTGGTTGAAAAAAACTATTGTATTGGAAGTTGGTGATATAAGACCGATACAAGTTAAAAATAGTATTTTAGGTTTTCTAATAAGGTTCTTTGATAGGTTTTTTATAAACAGATGTAGTTTAATCGCAGTAACCTCTCCAGATTTTTATGAAGAATATTATGCTAATATTTTAAATATAGAAAAAGAATATTTAGTAATTGAGAACAAGGTGGCAGATAATAGTTTGGCGATCTATGATCAAACTTTACCTGATAAAACAAGCGTGATATCAATTGGATATTTTGGTCTTCTGAGATGTAAATGGTCTTGGGAGGTTTTGAAATTATTATCAAAAAATAAAAGATTTAGGGTTTATATAGCGGGAAAAGTGTTTACTGAGACCAACATGGAGCGTGAATTCTCTGAATATCCTGAGATTTGTTATCTTGGAGAATACACACAAGGTCACATTAGAGAAATATACAATACTGTCGATATTGTATGGGCAAGTTACCCTTATGAAATTGGCGATCAAAGGTCATTATGGGCGAGAACAAATAGATTTTACGAAGGTTGTTTCTATCAAACCCCTATGATTACACGACTTGGTTCAAGTGATGGGAGGATGGTAAAAGCGCATAGTATTGGACTTTGTATAACGAATCAAGATGCTTTAATGGTCGTACAAGAGTTAAGCGCTATTACACAAAGCCAGATCAAATTTTGGAAGTCTAATTTGGAAAATTTAGATAGATCTGTATATCTGCAGTCAAACCAAGATTTGTTGGCATTAAAAGAAAAAATAGAGGGTATTCAAAGATGAAGGAATTAAAAATATGTAGTAACTGTGTAATGGACACTACAGACAGTGACATTATGTTTGACCAGCATGGTGTTTGTGATCACTGTAATACCTATTACAATGATATTGAACCACACTGGCATCCAGACGATAGAGGCTGGGCTGAAATCTCTAAAGTTGCTGAAAAAATCAAAAAGGAAGGGGAAGGCAAAGAATTTGATTGTATTATCGGAATGAGCGGAGGAATAGATAGTTCTTATCTTGTATATCTTGCGAAAGAGAAATTAGGATTACGTCCTTTAGTTTTTCATGTGGATGCAGGATGGAATTCCCAGCAAGCTGTCCATAATATTGAGAGGATAGTCGACAAACTTGATTTAGATTTATATACGGAAGTTATCAATTGGGAAGAGATGAAGGATTTGCAATTATCCTTTTTCAAATCCGGTGTTTCACATACGGACTCACCTCAAGACCATGCATTCTTTGCAACGATGTATAAATTTGCATCAGAACACAATGTTAAGTATATATTGACAGGTGGTAATTATTCGACTGAATGTTTTAGAAACCCTTTAGAATGGATGTATTATCAATCTGATGCTAGGCAGCTTAAGGATATACAGAAAAAATTTGGAACAGTGGAACTAAACAATTTCCCCACTACAAATATTCTCTGGCACAAGCTTTATCTTCCATATATTAAGGGGATAAAGCTAATTAGACCATTGGATTATATGCCATACCATAAAGAGGAGACAACTCAGTTTCTTGTTGATCATTTAGATTATCAGCGTTATGCACAAAAACATTTTGAATCTAGATTTACTAGATTTTATGAAGGTTATTGGTTGCCAACTAAGTTTGGGTTTGATACACGAAAAGTGCAGTACTCAAGTTTAATTGTGACTAGTCAAATGACGCGTGAAGAGGCTCTTGAAAAACTTAAAAAACCTGCATTTGATGAGAAAACGATTAAACACGATTTTGAGTATATTGCAACTAAGCTAGGAATTTCAGTAGATGAGTTGCATGGTTATTTAAATGCACCTAATAAAAAATACACAGATTATAAAAATCAAATGTGGATATACAATATTGGCGCAAAAGTTATGCGTGCTCTAGGCATAGAAAAAGGCGGAAAGCGATGATAGGCATTGTTGATTATGGAATGGGAAATATAAAGGCCTTTTCTAATATTTATAAACAACTTGACATTCCCCATAAGGTTATTAAGTATAAAGAACACTTTGAATGTGTTGAAAAAATTATCTTACCTGGGGTTGGTGCTTTTGATCATGCAATGATGCGTCTAGGAAAATCTGGTTTGCTTGAAACTTTGAATGACATGGTGTTAAGTAAAAAAAAACCTGTCCTTGGCATTTGTGTCGGCATGCAAATGATGGCAAAGTCTAGTGAAGAAGGCCTCCTTGACGGTCTAGGTTGGGTTGATGCAACAGTAAATAAATTTAATAAAGAAGAGTTAGGGGGTGGAAACCCACTTCCACACATGGGGTGGAATTCAATTGAGTACAAGGTTAATAATCCATTGTTTAAAGATATAGATACAAATTCTAGATTTTATTTTTTACATTCTTACTATTTTAATTCTACAAATAAAGAGGATTCTATTGCTACTGCCGAGTATGGAAAACGCTTTACTTGCACCATTAATCGTGACAATATTTTTGGAGTTCAGTTCCATCCAGAAAAAAGTCATCATAATGGCATGCAGCTTTTAAAAAATTTTAGTAACTTGTAATGTTGTATTCGAGAATAACACCCTGCTTGTTAGTGCACAAAAAAGGCTTGGTAAAAACTGTTAAATTCAAGGATTCCAAATATGTTGGTGATCCTATTAATGCAGTTAAAATTTTCAACGAAAAAGAAGTTGACGAACTCATTGTTTTGGATATTGATGCAACGGTTGAAGATAGAGAGCCAGATTACAAGATGATTGAAAATTTGGCAAATGAATGTCGAATGCCCCTGTGTTATGGTGGAGGAATTAAAACAGCAATCCAAGCGCAAAAAATTCTTGCATTGGGTGTGGAAAAAATAGCTATAAGTTCAGCAGTATTTGACAGGCCAGAGTTGATCGATGAAATATCAAAACAGGTTGGCAGTCAAAGTGTTGTTGTTGTTTTTGATGTAAAGAAAAAACTGTTTGGCGGTTATGATGTTTACACGCATAATGCAAAAATTAAAATTAAACAAAGCCTATTTGAGTTTATTGAAAAAGTACAGGAGCTAGGTGCTGGAGAAATTGTTATTAACTCCATTGATAACGACGGTTTAATGAAGGGGTATGATTTGGATTTAATTGAACAGGTTAAAAATAGATTAAATATACCAATGACTGCGTTGGGTGGCGCAGGCGCTCTAAAGGATATGGGTAAGGCTATAGACAAATTTGGAATTATCGGTTGTGCTGCCGGTAGTTTATTTGTATTCAAAGGTAAATATAAAGCAGTGTTAATAAATTATCCTAATTATGTAGAAAAAAAGAGATTAATAAATTGAATTATAACAACTTCAATTTATTAAGGCTATTTGCCGCTATACAAGTTGTTTTAGGGCATTCTACTACTCATCTTTTGAAGGATTTTGGTGGTGACTTAACAGGCTTTTGGACAGTGTTATCACTATTGCATTATCTACCCGGAGTTCCTATATTTTTCTTACTTAGTGGCTTTTTGATTTCCATGAGCTATGATAAGAATAACAACTTAAAAAATTATACAGTAAATAGAATTTTGCGAATTTATCCCGCATTATATGTGAATATAATTGTTGGGCTATTTATCTTATCTTATTTTGGATTTTTAGAGTTTAATAGTGAGTTAATTGGTTGGATATTGGCTCAAATAAGTATTGTTCAGTTCTACAATCCAGAGATGTTTAGAGGGTTCGGGGTAGGTGTTATAAATGGAGCTTTATGGACTATATCTGTTGAATTAATTTTTTATATAGTTCTACCTATTATATTTTATCTATGGAAGAAGCATAAATCAGTAATATTGATTTCGTTTTTTATATCATATTTATTATGGAATTACGACATATCTAGTGATAAAGAAATTTTTTACAATAAGTTGCTCCATGTAACAATAATTCCATATTTGTTTATGTTTCTTTTGGGCGCTATATTCTATAGATACCATGAAAATTTAAAAAAAATTATAGACGGAAGATTTATATGGTGGTTCATATTGTTTGTTATAAGTGAATTGCTAACTAATTATTTTATTAGTGATTCAGGGGTTGTTATAAACATTATTAAATGGATTATTTTTTCATTTATGATTTTTTCATTTGCATTCTCTTTCAAATATTTAAGTAATTTTTTAATAAGAAGAAATGATTTTACTTACGGTATATATATCTACCATATGCTAATAATTAACGTGTTTGTGCATTTAAAAATGGTAGGAGATATGAAGTATATAGCATACGTTCTAGCATTAACGATTACAGCTGGAGTAATAAGTTGGTTTTTTATAGAAAAGCCATTTCTACGACTTAAGAGTCACAGTATATTCAATGAAACTCGCAAAAAAAGAAAATAAAATGAAGCAAATACTACAAAACCTTTCAAACGGAGAAACATCACTAGTTAATGTTCCTTGTCCAAAAAATATCAAATCAAACATATTGATTGCCACGAGTACAACAGTAGTTTCTGCTGGCACTGAGCGTATGTTGGTAAATTTTGGAAAAGCTAGCTATATTGATAAAGCGAGACAACAACCTGACAAAGTAAAAATGGTTCTTAATAAAATCGTAACTGATGGCTTAATGACTACAGTTGATGCAGTCAGATCTAAATTAGATCAACCTCTTCCGCTTGGGTACTGTAATGCAGGTGTAATCTTGGAAAGCGATGTTGATGGATTTGAGCCTGGCGACAGGGTTGTTTCTAACGGTAATCACGCCGAGGTTGTTCGCGTACCGAAGAATTTATGTGTAAAAATCCCAGATAATGTTGATGATGAATCTGCTTCATTTACAGTATTGGGCGCTATTGGATTGCAAGGGATTCGCCTTATACAGCCCACTATGGGAGAGTGTTTTGTAGTTACAGGGCTTGGTTTGATCGGGTTATTGTGTGTACAGATGCTTCGTGCGAATGGTTGTCGAGTGTTAGGAATTGATTATGATTCTAAAAAGTGCGAGTTAGCACAAAATTTTGGAGCCGAGACGGTTGATTTATCAAAAGGTGAAGATCCTGTTATTATTGCACAGGGCTTCTCAAGAGGTCGCGGTGTAGATGGTGTGTTGATCACTGCAGCCACCCAGTCTGATGAGGTCATGCACCAGTCGGCAGAAATGTGCCGTAAACGTGGCAGAATTGTGTTGGTTGGTGTGGTTGGATTAAACCTGCGTCGGGATGATTTCTTCAAAAAAGAGATTACATTTCAAGTATCGGCGTCTTATGGTCCTGGCCGGTATGATTCGTTTTATGAGGATGAGGGTAATGACTATCCTGTTGGCTATGTGCGTTGGACTGAACAGCGTAATTTTGAAGCGGTACTGGATATGATGTCATCTGGTGCACTGGATGTAAAATCTGTCATCACACATCGCTATGATATTGAGAATGCGGTTGAGGCTTATACGTTGTTAGATAATCCTGATGCTCTGGGTATTGTTCTTAATTATCCTAATCAGAATCAAGAAGTATTAACAAAGCCCAAAGTTGAATTAACAAATAAAATATCTGAAATCATTAAACCTAATACACCTTGTGTAGGGTTTATTGGCGCTGGAAATTATGCCTCAAGAACGCTAATCCCTGCATTTAAAGAGGCTGGCGCTGTATTAGATACGCTGGTAACTAGTGGCGGTATTAGTGGTGTTCATCATGGCAATAAAAATCAATTTGTTACAGCCTCTACAAATGTTGAAGATTTGTGGGGTAATGATAGTATTAATACAGTCTCAATTGTGACTAGACATGATGCACATGCACAGCAAGTTATTGACGCATTGAACTCTGGAAAAAATGTATTTGTAGAAAAGCCATTAGCTTTAACCCTTGATGAGCTTGATGAAATTGATACATCTTACCATAAGGCAAATAAATCTAATACTGTTCGATTGATGGTTGGATTTAATCGTCGTTATGCACCGCATGTAGTCAAGATGAAGAAATTATTAGATAGTCATCGCTCTCCTAAGTCAATTATTATGACTGTAAATGCAGGAGCTATACCGAGTGAACACTGGGTGCAAGACCCCTTAATAGGTGGAGGAAGGATTATTGGAGAAGGCTGTCATTTTATTGATCTAATAAGGCATTTAGTTGGCCATAAAATTACTAATTTTCAGGCTACGATGATGGGGAATGTCCCAGGTGTAGAAGTTAGAGAGGACAAAGCATCGATCACACTTTCATTTGAAGATGGATCATTTGGAACTATTCATTATTTGGCAAATGGAGGGTCTGCATTTCCTAAAGAAAGAATCGAAGTTTTTTGCGATAATGCGGTATTGCAAATGGATAATTATCGAGTTCTTACTGGCTACGGCTGGCCTGGGTTTAAAAAAATGAAGTTATTTAAGCAAGATAAAGGAGTAAAGGGTTGTGTTAATTCCTTTATATCTTCAATAAATAAAGGGGATGATTCCCCTATACCATATGATGAAATTATGGAATCATCCAGAATATCGATTTTAGTAGCTGAGCTGTTAAGAAATAGAACGTGAGGTTTGTAATGGGTTTGATTAAATTATTAGATACTAAATTTTATCCTGACTATAAAAATAATTGGGATGATGATATTTTTAGAGATAAGATTTTAAAAAATATTAGAAAAAATGATGTGGTACTTGATCTTGGGGCCGGAGCAGGAATAATACCTCAAATGGACTTTAGAAAATTTTGTGACAGAGTTTATGGAATTGATCCTGACCCAAGAGTTGAAAATAATCCTTATTTGTTCGAGGGGGTTGAGGCCTTTGGTGAAGATGTTCCCTATCCTGATAATTTTTTTGACGTGGTTTTTGCAGATAACGTTTTGGAGCATTTATCAGCGCCTGAAACAGTGCTAAATGAAGTATATCGTGTACTTAAACCTGGAGGAATTTTTTTAGGAAAGACGCCTAATAAATTTCATTATATGCCATTAATTTCTAGACTAACCCCAACATCTTTTCACAAATGGTACAACCAGCTTAGAGGTAGAGATTCTGAAGACACATTTCCAACATGTTACTTGATTAATTGTAGTAAGGATTTCCATCAATTGTGTAAGGAAAGTTCCTTATTGCCCATTGAAGTGGACTTAATTGAAGGTAGGCCAGAGTATCTACGTATGTTTGTCTTAACATACGTATTTGGGATTTTGTATCAAAGAATTGTTTCGTCTGTAAATTTTTTAAGAAATTTTCGTATTTTAATGATAGGCGTGGCACAAAAGCCCATAGATTAGTTCTTATTCTTATGCATAGTAAAGGATTGTTGTTCTTTAATACGATACGGTATTTAAAACCTGGTCAAATATTTAATAGAATTAAGAGAAAATTTATTACAGTTAATGTGGATTTATCCAAAACCCCAGAACTTTCTAGACTAATAAATACATTTCAACCATTTGCATATCATCAACAGACAATATTAAGTAAAGATAGATTTGAATTTCTTAACGTAATTGCCGATATTAAAACAAGCAAGGGTTGGAATTCTGTTAATCAAGATAAATTATGGCTGTATAACCTTCATTATTTTGATGATTTGCATGCTGTTGGGGCTAGTCAGAGGGTAGATTGGCATAGAGGCTTAATTAAGAGATGGATAAATGAAAACCCTCTAGGTATTGGTATTGGTTGGGAGCCTTATCCATCTTCTCTACGAATTGTTAATTGGATAAAGTGGTCATTGTTAGGTAGTGATTTAAAACGGAATTGGCTCAACTCCTTAGCTATTCAAGTAAGATATTTGAGCCAAAATTTAGAATATCATATTTTGGGAAACCATTTATTTTCCAATGCGAAGGCCTTAATTTTTGCAGGATTGTATTTTCAAGGTCCAGAGGCAGAAAAATGGTATGAAATTGGAATTAAGATTTTCAATGAAGAGCTGCAGGAGCAAGTATTGTCTGATGGTGGAAATTTTGAATTATCTCCGATGTACCACGCCATTTTTTTGGAAGATTTGCTGGATATAGTTAATATACATCAATCTTTCAAAAAACAATCTCCACATGACATAATAAATAAAA
>Ga0233441_1001599_pt1 | contig 19006 bp, 21 predicted proteins | sample SI_123_September_4_FD_182781 | JGI IMG/M metagenome (GOLD analysis project Ga0233441, IMG submission 182781) | Seawater microbial communities from Saanich Inlet, British Columbia, Canada - SI_123_September2016_135_MG | ecosystem: Environmental > Aquatic > Marine > Inlet | place: Canada: British...
TAAAGAGTAGAGGAGACATGTCTGAAGACATTGAATCCCTTAAGGATAATATTAATAGTATAAAAAATGTTTCAGAGGATATAGCAAATTCTATAGTACATAAGACTATGGATAAACTCTCCGGTGTCACAAAAGCATTTGAATCTCAGATGGTATTAGTTAAAACACATACAGAGGGTATTGAGACTTCACTAAGAGAAGGTGAAACAACACTCGATAATATACGAAATAAAAGTGAAATCATTATGAAACAGATGATACTTTCATCAAATAAGATGGATGACCTTTCTAAACAACATAGTGGTTTTAGTGATGTTTATGGCTCACTCGAAGCTCTTATTAAAGATGTTGAGTCTATAAAGTCTGACTATGTAAAGTCACAAGCACAACTCAGCACTATTGCACGAGAGTTTGAAGAGAGTCGTGATGATCAAGTGGCAATAATGAAAGTACGAATAGATGACCTAAGCGATATACTCTCAAATAAGATAGACGAATCTTTAGAAAAACTTCATGAACACTTTCATATAACAGATGGTGAGATAAGTCAAAGTGTCCAAATGCTAGCAAAACGTGCCCAACTGAAAAATGGCTATACTGAGTTAGATAAAAAGTAAAGAACGTACTTAAGTGTTTATATAAAAAGAGTGCAATAAGTTTATATAACAAAACTGGAGAAAATATGCCTAACAAAGAACATAAAATAGCAGAAGAAGAACGAGATTTAAAAGACAAAAAAGCAACAACAATAGTCTTTTCAGTAATGGCTGTAAGTTTAGCAGCTTGTTTTATATATATTATTAAATATGCTTAAACTTCTTTAATCATCTCTAGGAGTCTTTTTAAATACTCTATCGTGAAACTTATACCACTTACAGCGTTTCTTGTTTTTTATAGAGTAAATGTTGTAAGTAAACTTTCTACCACATTCTTGACACTTAAAAGTAGCACGGTTTTTAAACTTGTTATAATCACATTAATTAAAATAAGGACACTAATGCAAACTATAGCATTAAATATACTCAAAACTGGAAATAATGTTTTCATTACAGGTTCTGCGGGAACTGGAAAAACATACCTATTAAATAAGTATACATTTTATCTCAAATCAAGAAAAATAATTCCCACAATAGTTGCACCTACAGGTATAGCCGCATCACATCTACAAGGTCAAACTATACACTCCTTTTTTAGTCTTGGTATCCGCGATACAATTGATGATGATTATATAGATTCTTTACTAGAAAAGAAATACTTACAGACAAGGTTTGCTAAACTAAAGGTTCTAATAGTTGATGAAATTTCTATGGTATCTCCAGAGATGTTTACCGCAATGGATAGAATACTCAGAGCTTTTAAAGAAAATAATATCCCATTTGGTGGTGTTCAAACAATAGTCTCTGGGGATTTCTTCCAGCTTCCACCAATCTCGAGAATTCCAAAAGACAAACGCTTTGCTTGGCAGTCTCCCTCGTGGAAAGAATTACAATTAAAGACCTGTTACCTACAAGAGAAGTTTAGACAAGATGATAATGTTCTCATAAGTATTTTAGATGAGATTAGAAGTGGGAGTGTCTCTAGTAACTCTTATGAGGTATTAAACACGAGACATCATAAAGACCTTGGACTTGATTTTACTCCAACGAAACTTTACACTCATAATGTAGATGTAGACAGAATTAATAGCGATGAGTTAAGCAAGTTAACTAACCCTTCTCATTCATTTAAATATAAATCAGAAGGCACAGCCAAAAATGTAGAAAAGATATTTAAATCTTCACTAGTTTTAGAAGAAATGAGTCTGAAAAAAGATGCTGTTGTGATGTTTATAAAAAATAACCATGAGCTAGGCTATGTTAATGGTACTACAGGTGTCGTAGTGGACTTTGATAAGCAAACACATCTCCCAGTCGTAAAAACATCGTATGGGGCTTTAATTAGAGTTACTTTAGAAGACTGGACTATAGAAAATGATAGTTCAAATATAGTTGCTAAAGTCTCACAAATCCCACTAAAACTTGCATGGGCGATAACCATACATAAATCTCAAGGGATGACACTTGATTCGGCCGAAATAGATCTCTCTAAAACCTTTGAAGTAGGGCAAGGTTATGTTGCACTTTCTCGTATTAAAAACATAGATGGACTGCGTTTAATGGGTCTTAATGACATGGCACTGACTGTTGATCCACTTATATTACACATTGATGATAGAATAAAAGCAGCTTCACAAAAAGCGAGTGATGAGATATCTCTACTCTCGTCCCAAAACCTTGAAGAAATATTTGAGTCCTACATTTTAAGTATAGATGGAATTACTGATAGTGGTGAAATTAAAGAACAAGAAGCAATTTTAAAGTCTGAGAAAAGGACAGCGATAAAGAGTGTTACTCCTACTCATATCCAAACAAAAGAGTTGATTGATAGTTCTAGTTCTATTATAGAGTTAGCTACTAACAGAGGAGTGAGTAAAGGGACTATCATTAATCATCTCCGTATTTTAAAAGAACAAGACTCAGAGTTGAATTTAGATAAATTTATGCCGGATGCAAATACTTGCACACTTATAAACGATGCAGTAAAACAGATAAAAGAAAGAGATAATAAAGATGATTTTAGTGAAGATGGAAAACTTCGCTTGAAACCAATCTTTGAACTTTTAGATTCTACAATTGAGTATGATGATATACGGATAGCACTCCTGTAACGGGTAAGGAAGTCGCTATTTTAATCAGATATATTTTTTATGCGAACATCATCTTGGAGTGCTTTTAATAACTTTTTATAAGTATGTCTATTAAAAATATATTCTTTTACATTAAATAAAGTTTCGAACATTATTTTCCATAATGTAGAAAAATTTTCATCAGTTCTAGAAGCACATAGTTTTATTTGCATCATATGCTCAAGCTCAGATAGTACTTTTGCATGTTCTACATAGGATTTGATAATTTCGTATTCGATTCCAACATCGTTAAAATTTAATATCAGTTTTATAATAGAATACTCTTTTAATGTAAACTTATTATTTACCGGAAGTATAATTTCATCTTTTAAAAGTTTGTCCAAAAGATTTACATCAACATTAAAAACTTCAATAAATTCTTTTTTACTGTATAAAATTGTATCTTTTGGTACAGCACTTAAAGTATTCATCAATGGTTCTAGCATACCAAAAGAGCTAGAAAGAGATTTGTTTTTATTTTCTAAGGCATGTTTTATTTGTTCATTCGTACTACCAATTTCTTCTTTCATGTATTTAATATACTTAATGAGTTCCACATGTTCATCATTATATCTATGAACATTAGATTTTATTTTTTTGGCCTCGGGTAATAAACCTTCTCTAATATAATATAAAATTGTTGATTTAGACATGTTGGTAAGTATTACTAATTCTGATATTTTATATTCCAAATGATTATCTCTCTTAAAGTTGATATAAGAATTATACCCTATAATTTTAAACGTTAAGTTGAACTTGACGTTTTTAAACTAGAAGGAACAAAATGCAACAAATACTGATAATAATTAAAAATATAATAACTAAACCAATAATCATATTATGGAATATATTTTCTCTATTTTTCGGGTTTCCATATGAAAAACAATGTGATAAACTTGAATTAGAAAAATATGATAAAGATATTCGAGGCCCAGATAATGAAAAACCAAAATATACTGTATATAGAGCTAATAAAGTTAGTAATGAAGTCTAAAATTATATAAAGGAGTACAATGAAAAGTTTATTATTAATAGTGGCAATCTGTTTTAATATGTATGCAGCAAATATAGATGAATTTGCGAATGAAACAGGGTTTCAAAGAGATTTTAAAGTAGCAATAGAAAAAGCCAAAGAAGCGAACAAACCTTTAATGATGGTTTTAAGTGCCGACTTCTGTCCTTGGTGTAGAAAATTTGAAAGAAAAACTTTAAATAGTAATCTTATTAAAACTATACTAGACAAGGATATTATCACTTTAGTTGTAGATAAAAAGTTTGATAAAGATTCTTTTCCTGATGAGTTTCAAACGAGTATGACTCCTCGAGTATTCTTTATAAATCCATATAGTGAAAAAAGTTTTTTTCAAACTGCTGGTTATATAAAAAAATCAGACTTTAAGAAAAAAATAGAAGATATGCAAAATATTTCTAAAGGAAAATAAATGAGATATTTAATTATACTATTATTCATAAATAGCCTATACGGTGTAGGATTTTGGACATTAACAAACGTAACAAAAGCAAATATTTATATTGCAAATAAAGTTGTATATCTCAAACCAGAAACAATACAAAGTATTACACATAAAGTCAAAACTACACTTGAAAAAAATAATATCAAGACAGGTCTTCAAGATAGTCCAACTCTCATTATTTCAATTGAAGAAATAGAAGAAGAAGAAACACATTATGTATACATAAAATTTGATTTAGGTGAAGAAGTGAAAACCTATAGAAAAGACAGTACTCAAACATATGCACTTACTTATACATCTTCTGAATTTATTGATGTTGATACCTCAGAATTAGATGCAGACATAATGGAAAGTATAGACTCTCTCTTATCTCAGTTTATTGAACAATATAAAGATGACATTTAAATAACCCTTGGATATGAGTAAGTAGTATTTTTTTTGTATAATACAAAAAAATATACATAGATGAGTGCTTTTGATACTGTGAGATACTCTAAAAAGGAATGTAGTGACAATAAATAAAAAAGATTATTCACAGAACAAGATATTAGACTTAGTTCACAATCCATCTACATCTAGCGAAGTGTTAGATGAATTAGCCAGAGATAAAGAAAACGATGAATGTATTAAAACCTTTATAGCCAGACATTCAAACACAACTTCTAAAACTTTAGTCTATTTGTTGAAATATGACAGAGTAGAAATGATGGGTGCCATTGCTGAAAATTCTAATACTTCACCTGAGATTTTAGAACTAATGGTACGAAGTAGTGATAAGCTATATACATTATATAAATTAGCACAAAATCCAAATACACCTTCAGATGCATTAGATGAGTTATTTGAAGAATCAGACAGCGAAGAAGTTAAATTAGCAATAGCTCAAAATCCAAGTACTGCAACATCAACTTTAAAAAATTTGTTTAATGAAAGTGATCTTATAAGCATAGAAGCAAGAAAAAATTATGATAATAAACATGCTTAAAGCACATAATTTAATAAATGAGGCCCAAGCAATAATTATTACTGCGGGTGCAGGTATGGGTGTAGATAGTGGACTTCCTGATTTTAGAGGTAATGAAGGCTTCTGGAAAGAGTATCCACCTATCGCTACATTAGGATATGATTTTGAACAAATGGCTAATCCTTCTCTGTTTGATACAAACCCTAAGTTAGCATGGGGCTTTTATGGACACAGGTTAAAACTTTATAGAGACACCATTCCACATGAGGGTTTTAAACTATTACTTGAGCTTGTTAAAAACAAAGATAATAACTACTTTGTGTTTACATCAAATGTTGATGGACAGTTCCAAAAAGCAGGATTTGATAAAGATAAAATATATGAAGTTCATGGGAGTATCCACCATTTACAATGTACAGAGGCTTGTATACAGAGTGTATGGGAAAACAATGTAGAAGACATTGAAATAGATATGGATAAACTTGAAGCCAAGACCTTACCCCAATGTGGAAACTGTAAAGAACTATCTCGTCCAAATATACTTATGTTTGGTGATTGGTCTTTTATAGGTAAAAGAACTGATAATCAAGCACGAGAGTTCCATAATTGGACTATGAAAAATAAAGGTAAAAAAATAGTTATTATTGAGATAGGTGCTGGAAGTGCAGTCCCAACAATACGAAGTTTTGGAGATAGGTTTTCTAGAATGGAAGAGGGTGCTACTCTTATACGTATTAACCCAAGAGAGTATGATGTCACAGGTGAAAAAAATATCAGTATAGAAGCTGGCGGACTAGAAGGAATTAAACAAGTTTATGATGGATAAAAATGAAATTAATCAAGCCATTAGAAAGTTCATGTACCCAACGGTATTCACTGGGGTAAAACCTCTGTTTCTGGTGGCTGAAGAGTTGGCTACAAAAAAGCATACTGGAGATATCATTGATGCGGTCTGGGTCCGTAGAAATGCTGATAGTGATGATGAATTTACTTATATAACTAAGTTTGCAGTAAAAGGGCAAATAATAAACCGTAATTATTATTCAAAAGAAGAGATGGAACCATTTTCTAACCGACTCGCATTACCTAATGAAAATAACCTTGAAAAAATGATATTACATCGTAGAATAAAAGAAGAAATTGAAGATGTAAAAGCTAAACGCGATGCCCTTGAAAATTCTATTGAAAAAGATTTTGAGAGCTTACTTCAAATACTAAAGAGAGGAGAAGAAGTGTTCCTCTTTAAAAAGGGCTATGGAGAGTGGTATGACCCATTTAATACAATAGATATCGATGCTCCATACAAAATACTAAAGATAGAAGATAGTGAGCTCAGTGGTCAAGAATATCATCTTCAAAGTCCAAAAAATGGTACTTTAAAAGTATATTCAGAGAAGAATGAATTTTATGCTTATATAGTTGGAGGTAAGGCAGATATAGACGGTTTACGGTTAAAAAATGAAAGTTACAAAAAAGAAATAGAGACTATGCAAGATGAAGCAAGATATATCCTCTCAAGTATTGAGTGGCTCTCCTTTAACGACTCTCGAATTAAGTCAATAATAGAAAAATTACCGAAACATCCTTTTGATAATTATTTTAATTATGTTAAAAAAGGTGATGAACGTAAACTTCAGGCATCTTGGGATTTGATTAAAGCACTTGAACTTATTATTGCAAAGCATATGCCAAAGCAGATAACTCCAATGGGTATTCAATATATTCCGATCGATAATCTTCTTTATCTGTTTCATGAAGTTATACCTAGAGCTGATGCACTTCTTGCATTAGAATCATGTGACATTATTCATGAGCCTGCTGCTTTGTTACTCGGTTATGAGGGTAAACGTGAATTTCCACCAAAATTTCTAGTGCCAGTAACCCATATAGTTTCAGCATACAAGAAATTTCCAAGTTTTGTTGAGGCTTGTGAACGTTACCTTAGCGAAAGCAGAACTTCAAAAACATAGTGATTATGTAAGTCAAATTTTAGAATATCTTGTAATAATTACACATTAAATAAAAAAGAGAAATAATGCATACATTTCAAATTGCGAAGTCAGTACTAGATGGTTATAAAAATGAGAATCTCAGTGAAGAAAGAATTAACTTTTTAATCGAACAAGCCAATGAGCAGCTTGATGAAATATCTCAAAAAAAAGAGATATATAGTGGTTTTTTAAACAAGATTAATGCACCTCAAAAGATAGACAATATTATTCTTTGGATACTTCTTTTATCAAATGAAACAATATGTTGTGATTATAGTGATGAATTTAAGAAAGGTTTTCGAGATATAATTCCAGTTAGTGATTTAGCAGATTTATTACTCTATGTTGTTCACTTAAAAAAAGTTAAAAACATTGAATTAGATGGGTTAGATTTTTTATTGGAATATCAAGAAGAAGGTATAGAAGAAGTGGACCAATTTAGCTTTACAAATACCTTGCTCTATATCCAAAAATCAAAAGAAGTAGAAATAGAGTTTTAGGGTGAAGTACAAAGAAGTAGAATAAGGAAATTGATAGTGCGGGGAAATTCTCTCTTTTAGAGAGTTTGAATAGTTACAAAACGATAAAGAAACAAGTGCAACGATAAGAGAATATGTGAAGTTCCCCTTCTCTTTGATTTGTCATCAGAGGCTTATCTTCATTACTTTGTGAGGAATTTCTTTAAAAATTTCTTTAAATGCATTTGCCCGAATCTCTTTCATCTTTCCTGTTGCTTGAGGAGACAAAAAGTAAGCTATTTCTAGCGCTTCGTCTGCATCGTAGTTGTTATCATGCATAAAAAGTATTTGTTTATCTAGTTTTTGGATCTGTGCTGATAATGATTTTCCATAAGCTATAATGGCTTTATGATGTCTATCATACTTGTGACCCATACCAAAAAAGACAAACTTTCCACTTACTCGAATGTTTGGAACATCTATGTAGTTGAGTGTTTTATCATAACGAGTAAGTTGATTAGAGTTTAATTTATCTAGGTCTGCATCAAATTCTTCTATGATTGGAGTAGGTGCTATGTTTGAGCGGTTATAACTGAAAATGTATTTAATCTCTACTAGTTTTCCAGCATAGTGTTTTTTAAGCCCAGCATTAATCACATAACTCATCGGATCCTCATTAAAAGGAACATTCTCGTCATACTGCTCAAAGCCTTCTTCTTGTAAAAAAGGACATAGTTTATGCCCAACTGGACTAAGCGCAGGGTTATATAAAAAGATAGTTCCACAAACAGTTTTACGCTTTTTTTTGAGCATAATTTCGAGTTCTTGTGTTGTAATCTTTTCTTGTTCATCACCGCCAAGGTAGATATAGTGCTCGCTAACGAAGTCCATATCAAAACTTGTTGTAAATTTTCCAAATATTTGCATCTTAAATCCTATAATTATTGATGGAATTATACTACAATTCTTACTATGATTTACATAGCTTTCCTAATTTTCATTTTTTTCATTTTACTGCTTGCCTTTTATGAGTGGCAGTATTATATGGTGTTTTCTCCTGTGTATTTTAGAGATGAGAGTTCCTGCTCCACTTGTCAGATGCTTAGTATAGTGACGGATGATGGAAAAACTCTTGAAGGAATTGTTTATGAACCTTCTGATCCTAAAAATACACTTCTTTTCTTTGTCGGACGTTCTCACGATGCAGTTGGACTCATGGATAAACTAAAAAGTTATTATCCAAAAACAAGACTTATCGCGTTTAACTACCGTGCTTATGGTAAAAGTACAGGGTCTACAAGTGAAAAAAACATTAAAAATGATGGACTTAGAATAGCAGAAATAGTTCACAAGAATTATGGAGACTTTTATACTATTGGTTATTCCCTTGGCTCAAGTGTAGCTGCATTTGTAGCTTCAAAACATAAGACTAAAGGACTTTTCTTGATTGGAGTCTTTGACTCAATAGCATCTTTAGCAAAGTCAAAGTTCGTAGATAAAGGTTTCTTCCCTATGATAGACTTGTCAAATATCTTTAGGTATAAATTTCGCACTGCAGAGTATGTGAAAATTATTGATGCAGACACTTACCTTTTTGTTAGTAAACATGATGATGTTACTTACATAAGAAACGCTAGAGAAGTTCAAAAAAATGTAAAAAACTTACAATATTATCTTGAAGTTGAAGAACTTTCACATAAAGAGATACTATGGGATAAAAGAGTGATAGATAAAATAAGAGAGGTGGTTGAGTAATGGAAATAGGATTATTTATAAAGAAATTTATATCATTTTTTGTGGAGCCTATAGGTATGGTAATGACTCTTTTTGTTATAGGTATGTTTTATCTCTATAAAAAGGACAATAGAAGAGCTGAACTATTTTTACTTGGCTCATTTACCCTTTTATTTCTTTTTTCATATGAGCCTACTGCAAATGTTTTAGTGCAAAATCTTGAAAACCAGTATGAAAAATATGATTACTCACAGCCAGTGAAGTACATACATGTGCTAGGTCATGGACATAATACAGATAGTGATCAGCCAATTTCCTCTCAACTTAGCCTTGACGGAACACAAAGGGTCATAGAGGGTGTCATAATTCACAAGAGTATACCAAACTCAAAAATAATTTTTACGGGTTATGCAGGCAGAACAAATGTGACAAACGCAGTGATGAATTCAAGACTAGCTCTTAGTCTTGGAGTAGATAGTCAAAATATGATCATTAATGGTACCCCTGTAGATACGAGAGAGGAAGCTATATTTACTCAATCCATAGTTGGTAAAGAACCTTTCGCCCTTGTAACCTCTGCTACTCATATGCCAAGAGCGATGACTCTCTTCAAATCCTTTGGTATGAATCCTATAGCGGCACCAACTAACTTTAGAAAAACTACTATTGATACTCTTCTTCAAGAACCACGAGCTGGAGTATTGCAAACTAGTAAAATAGCCATTCATGAGTATATTGGAATACTGTACGCAAAAATAAAAAACATATTACTTATATTAGTATTTTATTTTTGCTAGATAGAGTCCATTTGGTGGGGCTGGTTTTAATTTATGGTTTATTTTACAATTGAGTTTTTCATCAATTTTTACTGTATTTAATGCTAATAATGCACCAACCATAAGGCGTATTTGACTTCTTAAAAATCCATTTGCTTCAAAGTTTAGGACTATGAAGCCTTTATATTTGTAAGCAAAGGCCTTATAAATAACTCTTCTTGTCGTTTTAATGTCACTTCCTGTTTTCATGAAAAACTCAAAATCATGTTCACCGCAAAAGAGTTTTATATTCTCTTGTATCTCTTGGAAATTGACAGTTTCTAGGTATGTTATAAAGTCACTTTGGAAAGGATTTGATTCAGACTCTTTGATGATGTATCTGTAGATGCGCTTTTGTGCACTATAGCGGGCATGAAACTCACTATGAGTAGCTTTGACACTCCTAACATGTATACTTGAGGGTAACATCTCATTAAGGACTCTTTTTAGTTTGTGTGTATCGGTCCAAAACTCCGGTAAGTCAATGTGACAAACTTGTCCTGTTGCATGTACTCCCTTGTCAGTTCTTCCACTTGCAATGACTTTAGAATCCATGCCAAGTTTTAGAAGTACTTTTGTAAGTTGTCCTACAATGGTATGCTGTGTCTGGGTTTGTATTTGTGAACCAAAGAAGTGTGTTCCATTGTAAGAAATAACTAAAGCGACTCTCATTTTAAAATCTGTTGACAATGCTTTTTCTGTAGATAATGTAGGTAACAGTAGTCCATACTATACTAAGAAGAGGAATAGTATAGTAAGCAAAGAACTCTTGAAGTATAAGAGTTAATGCATAAAAAAGGATAACTCCAAGAAAGAGAAAAAAGTAAACACTAGATTTTTGATGTCTCACTTGAACCACACCGATGGTGACAACTAGGAAAAGACTCATAATAGGAAAGAGACTCAAAAGTGTATCTGTTATAAACATATGGCGTTTTGAGTCTGCTCTATCATTTGAGAGCCAGTATTCTAAAGGTTCTCTATATGTTGTTAGGTTTGTTGTCATCGTGTCATTAATAAACATTGTTTCAAAGTTTATTTGAGAAAATTTTTCTTTTGAGTAGCTATAACCTTCTCCATCACTTAGTCTCAGTCTGAGTATCCCAGAGTCATTTATTATCTGTGCTTTTTGTGCAGAGATTAATATTTCCTCTTTTTTCTCTTTATTAAATAAAAATACATCAGAGTAAGTTTCATCACCGTTCTCTTTTCCTAAGTAGAGAAGCCAATCACCAAAACTATTTCCAAACTCACTAGCAGAGAGGTTAAATTTTGCTTCACTCTTCTTGTACGAGACAAAGTTACTAGAAAGTACTGTTGCATGAGGAAAAAGTACAAAAAAGTCTATTATAAGTACAAGTCCTAAAAGTAGGGCAGGTCTAAACAATGTTTTTACAATAAATATAGGTTTAATTCCAAGTGCAAAAATGACTACCATTTCATTGTCATTAGAGAGTTTAAAAAGAGTAAGTGTCGCTGCGATGAAGAATGTAACGGGAAGTGTGAAAAATAATATTTCAGGGAGAACAAAAAAGTAAAGTTTTGCCATTTCCCAAAGAGTAAGTTGTATGACGGCAGTATATGTTGCTAATTTGATAAGAAATATTACAGAAGCAATGGCAAAAAGAGGCATAAATATAGATAGGAACAAAGATGAAAGGTTTGAGATTATATATTGACGTATTTTATTCATACTTAGTATGTCGCCTCAAAATATGCCAAAATAGGCGTATCAAGCATATATACTATAAATGTAGCCAGTGCTAAAAATGGAACAAATGGAACTTTTTTACTCTCTGCTGAACGATTTTGGACTGCCAGCATAACTGGCAGGGCAAGTAGAGCTGATAAAAAGATAGCACTTAGTGTGAGTGTTACACCAAGTAAGGCACCCATCGTTGCTGCCACCATGATATCTCCCTCCCCCATAGCTTCTATAAAAGGAGTTCTATCGTAGTGCTTATTCCAAGATGTTTTTGTTTTAAGTCCTTCTCTATAGAGTGAAGAGGTTAGAAAGTAAGAGAGTACAAAACGTAAAAGTGTAAATCCTCCAGCAAATAGAAGTGCATTGAGAAAGTTATTAAAAATACCATGGATACTTGAAGCTCCAATGATTGCAAAGGACATAGCAAGTAAGTTTAGAGAATCTGGAACCATTTTGTATTTAAAGTCTATCATTGACAGAGCTAAGAGTGTTAAAAAACTTAAAGCAATGAAAAAGACGGGGAGTGTAAAGCCAGACTTTAATGCAAGTGATACAAAAATAATCCCTGAAATAAGTTCTATAGCTGGATATTGCATAGATATTTTTGTTTTACAAAAAGAACATTTTCCTCTTAGAAATATCCATGAAAGTAGGGGAATGTTATGCCATGGTTTTAAAGGGGTATTACAAGAATAGCAATGAGAAGACTCGTAAACAACACTTTCACCCTGCGGAATACGTAAAATAACAACGTTTAAAAATGAACCAAATACTATACCAAATACAAATACAATGAAAATCTCCATTACTTAAGTCCTCCAAAACGTCGTTCTATTCCAGTAAAGTCTACGATGATTTTTTCTAGGTCACCTGCTTTAAAGTCTGGCCAAAGTGTATCTACAAAAAATAGTTCAGCATAAGCTGACTGCCATAGAAGGTAGTTTGAGAGTCTATGATCACCACCAGTACGAATGAGTAAATCAACATCATGCTTACAATCAAGTTCATTACTTAGCATTTGTGCTGTTATGTCTTCCTCTGAATCTTTTAGGGAGTTTATCGCACGAAGTAATTCATCTTGAGAGCCATAGTTAAGTGCTAAAGACTGAACGAGACCATCACAATGAGCAGTTTTCTCTTGAACCATAGAGATAGTTTCTCTTAAAGTTTTCGAAAATGCTCTTATATCACCAATAGGCTCGAACCTGACATTGTTTTGTAAGTAGACCGCAAGCTCATTTTTAAGATAAGTGTTGAGAAGTTTCATAAGAAATTCTACTTCTAAACGCGGTCTCTTCCAGTTCTCTGTAGAAAAAGCATAGAGGGTTAACCGTTCTATCTCAGGATTATTTGAACAGTAGGTTGTAATCTCTTTTACAACCTTTGCTCCAGCTTCATGACCCTTAACCCTCTTTTTTCCTTGAAGTTCTGCCCAGCGACCGTTTCCATCCATTATAATGGCTATATGCTTAGCTTGATTCATATTTTCTCTTTACTCTTGAAGTGCTTTAGCATGCTTGATTATTTCAAGTGCAAGTGTGACTTTATCTGACTCTGGAAGAGATATAACTCCGCTATCAGTAATGAATTCAACAGCATTGGTATCGCTCCCAAAACTACTTGAGTCTTTAAGGAGGTTTAAACAAACTGCATCTAGGTTTTTATTTTTTAACATCGCTTTTGCATTTGTAAGTGCTTGTGACTTATCCATCTCTGCTTTAAAACCAACAACACAAATGTCTTTTTTATCTATACTCTTTAAAATATCTATATTTTTTTTGAGTGAAAATTGCCATTCATCGCCAAGGGAGTCTTTTTTTAGTTTTCCATCTTGTACAACACTAGGTATGTAGTCACTAACAGCAGCTGCCATAAAAAGATAAGGTTTTTTCTGTGTAGACTTTGCACTAGATAGTGAAGTCTCCACTGATTCAAGCATTTGCTTAGAATCCCCAACATCGAGTTTATTAATGCCTTTTGGTAATTCAGGTTCAGATTTTGTAGCTACTAAGTTAACAGTGGCTCCACTAAGATAGAGCGCTGTTGCCATAGATGAGGCCATTTTTCCACTAGAAAAGTTAGAAATGAAACGCACATCGTCTATTTTCTCAATAGTTCCTCCACCAGTTACAGTTACCTCTCTATCTGTCCAGAATGTATCTTTAAGAAGCTCACGAGCAGTTGTGTAAAATATATCCATATACTCAGCCATAGCTCCATCACCAACTACCTTACAGGCGAGTTCTTTAGTCTGTGTATCTACTAATGTGTATTTTGCAAGAGAGAGTTTTCTGATGTTCTCTTGCGAAATTGGATTGTGTAACATGTTAGTATTTGCTGAGGGTGCTAGGATTTTTTTGTCACTAAACGCGAGAGCACATTGGAGTAAAATAGTATCAGATATACCATTTGATAATTTTGCTATGGTATTTGCAGTTGCAGGGGCCACAACCATAATATCAGCCCATTGAGTAATTTTTATGTGGTTATGTTCGTTTGTCCAAGACTCATTTGTATCGTCTAAAACCTTGTTGGATGTGATCGTTTCATAAGTAAGAGGTGTAACGAATTTTTTTGCAGATTCACTTATGACAACTTTTACATTGGCTCCAGACTTAACAAAAAGACGAGCTAGCTCTATGGACTTGTATACTGCGATAGAACCAGTAAGACCAAGTAATATATTTTTATTTTGAAGTAAGCTTGCAGGTATGTTCATCATTATAATCTTTGTATTTAAAATTAAGTATTATTTTACCTTAATATACTTATAGAGAGAATTCTTTACTGTTTTTTAGCAAAAAATTTATAGTAAAAGTCCTTGACTAAACGTAGTTTAGTTCTACTGAGTACTAGATTCCCACTCTCAACTACACCGCTGGTAACAGTTGTCCCTGCAGCTATCATAACATCATCTTTTATTGTTATTGGTGCTATAAGTTGGCTGTCACTACCAATGAAAACATTTTTCCCTATGATAGTTTTATACTTTTTAACACCATCGTAGTTACAAGTTATAGTACCCGCGCCTATATTTGTACCCTCATCAACTTGTGCATCGCCTATGTAGCTGAGATGTCCCGCTTTAACACCTTTAAGTGAGCTTTTCTTCACTTCTACAAAGTTTCCAATGTGAGTATCTTCTATGTACGAGGCTGGACGAAGATGTGCTAAAGGTCCAACATCCGAGTTTTTGACAACAGAGTCTTCTATTACAGAATGAGCTTTAATATGTGAGTTGTTGATAAGTGTTTCACCAGTTAAACGAACACCGTTTTCTAACTTACACTCACCTTCAAACGCGACAGATTCTTCTATATAGATTGTTTGTGGAAGTTGCATAATCACACCTGCATTCATCCATTTAGTTTTGATTCTTGTCTGCATAATCTCTTCGGAGTCACTCAAATCTTTTTTAGAGTTTACACCCTTGAAATTTTCTTCATTTACTAAAAGAGGAGATATACTAAGCCCATCATTTTTGGCCATAGCAATAAGGTCTGTTAGATAGTATTCTTCTTGTGCATTGTCATTACTGAGTAGTGGTGTATATTTTTCTATAACACTCTTACTAAACGCATATATACCTGCGTTTACCGTTGTAGTTTTAAGTTCTGTTTCATTTGCGTCTTTTTGCTCCACTATGTATTGTACAGCTTCATTTTCAATGATAACTCGACCATAACCACTTGGGTCTTTTAGGTCGAATATAGACATGATAACATCAGAAGAAGTATCTAAAAAACCTTGCAAAGATGCAGAAGTTATAAGTGGCATATCTCCATTAAGTACTAGTACTTTTTCATTTTTAGGGACTACACCCATCATTGCTCCACCAGTTCCTGGAAAGTTCTCTGCATCTTGAACTACGAAGTGTATATTTTCAAAATATGCAGACATTTCCTCTATGACTTTCTCTTTTTGATGCGCTACAACAACACTAATATCATCAGAGATTTCTAAAGAAGCTTTAATGATATGATAAAGCATAGGTTTTCCACTGATAGAGTGGAGTACTTTAGGCGTAGGTGATTTCATTCGGCTACCTTTTCCAGCAGCTAAAATGACTATACTTATATCTTCTTTTTTCATTATTTCTCTTTTGTTATTGTAAATTTATCAGCTATTTTACCATCTATTGTTAAAAATTTTGATGTTAAAGTTGTCGGTGTAATTTCAATGATAAGCGAGCCCATTTCTGCCATACTAACAGGAAGCGCAGGGTGCTTGTATGAGGCACGATCTAGTTTAGAAGAAGAACCACACACTTGATAAATAGTTCCACTGTTCTCTTTTTCTATTGTAGACTTAGTATATTCACTCTGTGAATCCTGAAGAATATTTTGAGCGGTAAATGTATCGCTCTTGCCAATATGATTTAGAATCAATTTTGAACGTTCATAACCGTGAGAATGTCCACTTACAACTAAGTCGACTCCATACTCATCGAAAATAGGTACGAAGTTTTCTCTCATCTCGATGAGGCGACCTCTACTATCAAAAATATTATCTGACTTATGGCCACCATCCGTATAAGGAGGTGTGTGAAACGCGATAACAACCCAAGGCTTAGTGTTAGCACTTAGATCTTTTTTTAACCACTCTGCCATCTCACCATCATTACTTCTGCTTACTGTTTCACTATCTAACATTACAAGGTGTAGATTACCATCTTCAACACTATAAAACTCTTCGTTATGACTTGGGAGTCCACCAGATTCTGCATTTGTTGGAAAGTCCCAAACATCGTAAAATGCCCAACGTCTCATGTCATGGTTACCGGGAGCTGCCCATGGAACATAGCGTTTAACAAGTTCTATAAATGGTTTAAAAAGTTTTTTGTTGTACTGTTTTTGTGTGCCACTAGAGTAAGCATTATCTCCGAGAAGAATCCACATATCAAGTTTATTAAAGTCATGATTTATGTACTCTAGCATCTGATGATAGACTTCTTGCTGATTCTCTCCAGCTTGTCCACTATCTCCAATAACCCAAAGACGTTGTTTTTCTTTTTTCTCACAGAGAGTTTTAAAACTTCTGCCTTCATTATCGATTACAAGAGAAGAAGCCGAAACACGGTAGAAGTACTTTGTACACTCTTTGAGATTAGTGATACTCAGAGAATGTTTCTTGCTAGTTGTATTTTCTAAACGAACATTCGTCATACTTTCTTGTGTTAAGCCGTATGCAACTCGTCCTACTTCTTCTTTTTTACTTTGCCATTTTATAGTAACAGCATTCTGTGTTTGAAGAACTAGATATGGTTGACGAGGAACAAACTGGTAGCTTCCATAACTAACATCTATAAAACGGCCAATGCCATAAATAGATATAAGAACAAGAATTCCAAGGGCTACTTTTTTAAGAATTTTTTTCACTTGGATTAAACGTTAAATCTAAAGTGCATTACATCGCCATCGGCAACTATGTATTCTTTTCCTTCGAGTCTCATTTTTCCAGCTTCTTTGGCTTTGCCTTCACCACCGCATTCTATATAGTCATTATAAGCGATAACTTCTGCACGAATAAAACCTTTTTCAAAGTCATTATGAATGGCAGCAGCCGCACGAGGGGCTGTTGAGTTTTTCTTAATAGTCCAAGCACGTACTTCTTGAACACCAGCTGTGAAGTAAGACATAAGCCCAAGTTTATCAAATCCTTTATGGATTATTTGCTCTAGTCCTGATTCTGTAACACCCATATCAGTTAAAAATTCTTGTGCTTCTTCATCATCAAGACCAATAAGCTCTTCTTCTACTTTTGCACAAAGTTTTATGATTTCACAGTTATTTTTTTCTGCGTGTTCTTTAAGAGATAGTACGTATTCGTTATCTTCTAAAAGACCATCTTCATCCGTGTTTGCGCCGTACATAATTTCTTTGTCAGTTAAAAATCTAACTTCATTTACCAGTTGTCTATATTCATCTGTGTCTGTCTTATCAAAGTTTCGAGCTAAATTACCATCAGCTAAAAACTCTATAAGTTCTTCAGCAAAATCTAAAACAGCTTTAGCAGCTTTGTCAGCTTTTGCTTGTTTTTTTAGTCTATCTATTCTGTTTGAAAGTACTTCAATGTCAGCAAGTATTAATTCACCCTCAATGATTTCAACATCACGAAGTGGATCGATAGTTCCTTCTGTATGAACAATGTTGTCATCTTCAAAACATCTAACGATATGTAAGATAACTTCAGTTTCACGGATATTAGAGAGGAACTTATTTCCAAGACCTTCACCTTGAGAAGCACCTTTTACAAGACCTGCAATATCTACAAAGTCCAATGTAGAGTACTGAATACGTTCAGGATTTACTATCTTAGCAAGTTCTCCAAGACGTTTGTCTGGAACAGGAACTACTGCTTTATTTGGTTCTATAGTACAAAATGGATAGTTAGCTGCCTCTGCGTTTTGTGCCTTTGTTAGTGCATTAAAAGTTGTTGATTTACCTACGTTTGGAAGTCCCACTAGACCTATTGCTAATCCCATCTCATCTCCGATATATAATTATATTTTATTAATGGAATTATACTTAAAAAAGCTTATAAATATAAACAAGTCAAAAAAAATATGTATTATTGCTCTTTCAAACTTCATTACATAATAAATTTCAGGATTTAATTTTCTTTTTTATACTTGGCATTCTAAGGGTAGGGTTTTGTATGCCTTTGTTTATATTTTCACCTTGGCTAGATGTTATACCTACTTGTATACACCTATGGAGATACTTTTAGAGTTGGCGTTTGACATATTTGCACCCACACTACTTAGGCTTCCTCCTCCATATCCTGCACTAACTCCTATGGAATGAGTTTTAGTTTTAGAGGTGTTTTGTACTGAAGCTACTTTTAGGTTTTTAGTTTTTAGGTTTAGAGTATCTTGTGCGTTTAGGTTTGCACCTTCTACTGTTGTCGTCTCCTCAGTATTTATACTTATGTTTTTAGCATTTAGTTGGGAGTTGGTAGTGTTTACTGCATTTGTGTTTGACTCTGTCTAGTACCCCAGGGCACCATCTCTGGCTTCGCCATTCACCTTGGGACCACTGCACAGTAAAATAGCAAAAACACCCCAATAAATCCCCTAAGAAAAGCACTTTAACAGCACTATTTAGGTAAAATAACTACCATAAATAAGGTAGATACAT
>Ga0233441_1001612_pt1 | contig 18913 bp, 18 predicted proteins | sample SI_123_September_4_FD_182781 | JGI IMG/M metagenome (GOLD analysis project Ga0233441, IMG submission 182781) | Seawater microbial communities from Saanich Inlet, British Columbia, Canada - SI_123_September2016_135_MG | ecosystem: Environmental > Aquatic > Marine > Inlet | place: Canada: British...
GCCTGCATCAATTAACCATATTTTAAAAAATCTTCAAAAGAAAGCTGGCCTGAATCAAATTGGAGAACTATCAGGCCACTCATTTAGAGTTGGCGCTGCACTTGACCTATTAGACAAAAATATTCCCTTAGAGAAAATTATGCTTAGAGGTGGCTGGAAATCAGAAACTAGTGCAATGAGATATCTTCAAAGCTGGAATGATAGCAACTGGTTGATAATTTAAAAGATAAAACTCACCTTCTTTAATAGTTAGCCTTCTATGTAAAACTTATGATTCTTGCAATAGAGTATTAGTTACTAATTTAATTATCAGGATATTCATCAAAATCAATCAACCCTAGCGCCCCATCAGGAAAGGTTAGAGCTTGCCCTTCAAACGAATCATCCGCAACTACAGCTTTCCAAATAACGACTTTTATTCCATCTTTATGTACAAATGCACCAGGATAAGGATGTGTTATCGCTCTAACCAGTCTTTCAGCTTCATAAACAGAGCCTTGTAAATCTATCTCTCCATCCTCTGGTGAACGACCAGACCATATTGTGGCATCATTATCATTCTGGTCTTTAAATAATAAATTGTCGTTCAGTAGCAAGGGAATGGCTTCTTTTATAATTTCAACATGTTTAATATCAACTTCTTGATACAAATCTTCTGCGGTGCACCCTGACTTAATTTCAATAATTTTTTGAATAGCGATTGGGCCAGTGTCAACTCCATTATCTAACTTAAATAAAGTAACGCCAGTTTCTTTTAAGTCTTTTAATATAGCCCATGGTATAGCTGCACGACCACGACCAATAGGCAGTAATGTTGGGTGTGCGCCTAAAACACCTTTTGACGGTGCTTTTAACAATAAAGGTAGGGCAATTTGAGACCATCCAATAATAAACAGCCAATCTAACTCAGAAGATTTAATTGCATCAATAATAACTTGGTCATTCACATTTTTACTTTTGACTAGAGGGATGCCGTGACTTTTACAAAATTTATCAAGATAAACTCTACCTGATTTTTTGACTGCCTGATCATCGTTAAGCGTTATAGCCATACTTAAAGATCCGCCAGATTTATATATAGCATCCATACAACTCAAACCAATCCGGACACAGGTTACAAACCCTATTTTTATGTCGGACATCTTAATATACTGGGGGCTTCTTAAATAGATAAGAAAAAGTTCTAAAAATGATTATCAAATCATTCATAAAAGATATAGAGTTTGCATAATCCTTATCGAAAGCTGCCTTTTCATTGACACTCATCCCATCAAATGAACTAATTTGAGCTAGCCCAGTCAATCCTGGTAAGCATTGAATAGATCCATCTCTCTTTCTAATTTCAATCAACTCTATTTGACTTGGTATGGGCGGTCTAGGACCTACAATACTCATATTTCCTATTAAAATATTAAATAATTGCGGCAGCTCATCAATACTAGTTCGGCGAATAGCCTTTCCAATAAGGCCGATATTTATTTCACCAACTTTATCGGATGAAATATCTCCAGTGTTAACAGGCATGCTTCTAAACTTATAGAAAGCAAATAACAATCCATCCCTTCCAACTCGAGATTGTTTAAAAATTATTGGACCAGGATCGGTCACCCTAATTAACAATGTCACAAATAACATTAGCGGTGATAAAACAATTAAGGCGATACATGATGCAATCAAATCTATCACCCTTTTTCCAATCTGTTTATACATTAGAATTTAGATTGGAAAACTGTCTGAAATGATTCAGCATACATAAAACCACTCTGCCCACCTCTATATGCCGCATGTCCACGCATAACTTCTTCTGATCGAGGATGTGGCATATCTATCATAACGCCTTTGTAACAAGAAAGGGCGGAAACCTTAATATCAAAATAATTAGTAATATCTATATAAGTATTAGGAGAAAACCCCTCTCCATTCACGGGAAAAGCCCAGTCTGTAGCAGAAAGTATTTCCATATAATGCAATGATTCCAATCTAGAAACATCACCCCTACGCTGAAAGAGTCTTGCTGCTGCTACGCAAGCTTTTGATATTTGCACATGATCATTATTTAAATCAGAAGGATGGTGTGTAAATATACGTATTGGCCTAAAATCAATAATCTGTTTTTCAATAAATTGAACAATATCTATATGATCTACATTATTCATTCTAATATTTGGAAAACTCCCCAAGATCGGATCAGAAAACCCTACCAACCTATTTGCTTTCAACATATCTTGATTTAGTTCGATATTGCTAGGCTTATTAGTCCTGGCATCCACATCGCCACACAATATAATTGGCTGTACTATTTCCCCCCCCTCAACAAACTTTGCACCAGTTGCCCCAAAGCCAAGAATTTCATCATCAGGATGGGCGACAATAATTAGATTTAATCTTTTATTTTTATTTTTATTTTTATTCATATCTTGAATTCATATCCATTAACGTTTTTTGCACCCTAAACCCTAACTTTTCTAACTTTTTGGAAGAGTAACATTCGTCGCCGAGTAGTTTATTGATTTTATATTTAATACGTGGACTTACTAAAGATACTATATCAAATAAAATCTTTGGCATGCTCCATTTTGGAATTGATTTTCCTAGCGCACTACACATTGCGTTATAAATCTCTCGAGAAGAGTGCGAAATACCATCTGTTGCAATAAATATTTCTCCATTGGCACGATCATCATTAGCTACCAATAAAATTGCTCGAACTAAATCATCCACATGAATCATTGATCTTTTATTGCCAGTTTCAGGTAAAGGTGGAAACCAGCCCTTTTCAATGCCTGACAGCATTAATTGTAAATTACCCTTAACATTCGAACCATAAACCAATGAGGGGCGAATGACAGATACATGCATGCCAGATTCTTTACCAATTTTTAATAACTTTAATTCCGCCTCTCGTTTGGTTTTTCCATAAACCCCTTCTGGATCGCCCTGGTCATTTTCACTTGCGCACGCCCCAAAATTAGGACTTCCGCCCGCCTTAACACTACTAACAAATACAAACCTTTTAACATTAGAATTTACAGCTAGCTTGGCTAACCTTATTGTTGCATCCACATTAACTTTTTGATAAAGTTTTTGAATTTTAGTTGCATCACGCAGATCATGCGCAAAACCAGCCAGATGAAAAACTGTATCCACTCCATCTAGAGTATTATCAGGTACTATCTCAGATTGCAGGTCGCAAACTATAGTCTCATAATCAGATTGTTTTTCACGAGATAACACTCTAATATTAGCATCTATCGCCTTAACAAGTCTCTGCCCAATAAATCCAGTACTGCCTGTAACAAAATTAATCACAACCATCCTTCTTGGGCTTTATTATTATCTCCATTAAACGAATTAAATACCTTATCAACTGAAAAATAGATAATGACCAAACACCATTAGAGTGTAATGAACAACTAATTTCATTCATAATTAGCTTCTTACTCTTCCATCCAGAATTACTCAACCCACCTTCAGCCATTTTTACAGAAACTTGATTCAGATAAACCCATCTAATTTTTCGACCATAAAAAAATCTCACTAAAAGATCAAAATCACCTGCAATTTTATAATCCGTTGAATACATACCAAATTCATCAAATAAAGATCTTTTAATAAAGCAAGTTGGATGTGGCGGCATCCAGCCAATCCTAAACATCCACCTTTTAAAATAATTTGCCATATAATAACGCAATATTTTCCCGGAAACATTATCTACAATTACCATGTCAGAAAAGCAAAATTCAGCATTAGACTCGCCCATCTTATTTATCATGTCGGAAACAATACATGTGTTACAAAACTGATCGTCAGAATGTAGAATAGCAACAACATCTCCAGAAGCATGCTCAACCCCTTTATTTAGTGCATCATAAACACCCTTGTCAGTTTCTGAGATAAATACTGAGATTTTATCTTGATATTCCTTAATAACCTCAATAGTTCCATCGGTTGAGCTGCCATCAATAACTATATATTCAATTGAAGGATAGTCTTGACATACAACTGACTCAATAGCATTCCGAATACAATCTGAATTATTAAAAACAACTGTAATAATTGAAACTAATGGTTGATATTGTTGCTCTAAATTGCTTTTAATAAATTTATTCATAAAATTAATAACACTAAGACTCCATTCAGTAAGTAAGAGGCTAATCTCTTCATTTTTTTTACTCGTATCTTTCTCTCAGCTCCTCTTGATTCTTTCTTTATTCAATAATAATTTTTAAACTATTTATTTCCTAAAATAAATTTTTATTAAATGGAATAAACTGTACATTCTAATCAATATTTTTTTTATTAAGCTATTATTACCTTTTGCTCCACCTAGCGACGTATTATCCCCATGTCTCCTATACTTTATTAATGGTTGATGAATCAAGGTAACACTGAAATATAACTCAGCAACTAATGTCAACCATGAATCATGAGTAGTCAATATTTGGTCAGCCGGAAATGGCAATGACTTATTTAAAATATTTTTATTAAATGCCATACAGCAACCTAGATACTTAATATTTACAAAATTTTGAAAAAAACCATTTTTCACATTTCTAAATTCAAATATAGATTCATTAAATACATCAAGATTTTTGTTTACCATATGTCCATCATGAACAATGAGATCACTATTTTTTAAACCTCTTACACATACATTAACTTTATTAGACATCCATATATCATCTTGATCTGAAAGAAAAATAATATCACCATGTGCTTTTTCTAAAGCATTTTCAAAATTCCTAGTGTAGCCTTTTTCTTTAGTATTCATAAATATTTTTATTCGATTATCGTTAAAGCTTTTTATTACTTTAAGAGTATTGTCTGTGGAATGATCGTCTGAAATAATCACTTCATCTTTATCTCTTATTTGGTGTAAGATTGATATTAATTGGTCTTTTATATACTTTTCTCCATTATATGTTGCAATACAAATACTTATCATCCTCCTCCCCTTATATTTCCACTTATTAGCAACATCTATTAAATCATTGTTAGTTATTCAAATACCAAGCATAGGTCTTTTTAAGCCCCTCTTTTAAATCCACACGATACTCCCAACCCATTCTTTTCAATCTTGAGATGTCAATCAACTTCCTTGGAGCGCCATCAGGTTTTGTTGCATCAAAAGTTAGCCTACCTTCGTACCCAACTACCTGCTTCATTGTTTCTGCCATTTCTCTAATGGTTGTATCTTTACCTGTACCAACATTAATATGCGATAGCATTGGCTGGGTGTTGTCTTTGTACGTTTGCTCATCTAGTTCTAATACAAATAATGATGCTTGTGCCATATCATCTACATATAAGAACTCTCGCATAGCATTACCTGTACCCCATACAACTACTTCAGGATTATTATTAACCTTTGCCTGATGGAACCTTTGCATGAGTGCTGGGATAACGTGTGAGTTTTCTGGATGGAAGTTATCATTAATACCGTAAAGGTTGGTTGGCATAACTGATCTAAAATCTGTACCGTGTTGACGATTGTATGATTCACACAATTTAATACCTGCAATCTTTGCTAGAGCATATGGCTCATTGGTTGGCTCTAATACGTCGGTAAGTAGCGCATCTTCGCGCATAGGCTGTTCAACTGATTTAGGATAGATACAAGTACTGCCTAAAAATAGTAGACGTTTAACCTTACTCTCATAAGCCGAGTTAATAACATTAGCCTCTATCATCATGTTTTGATAAATAAAGTCTGCAGGATAGGTGTTATTCGCATAAATACCGCCTACCTTAGCTGCCGCTAAGATAACGTAGTCAGGATTTTCTTGTGTGAAGAAGCTTTGTACTTGTGCTTGATTGGTAAGATCAAGCTCTTTATGCGTACGCATAATAAGATTGGTAAAGCCTCTTGACTCTAATTGTCTAACAATAGCAGAGCCTACCAAACCCCTGTGTCCTGCAATATAGATTTTATCGTTAAGATTCATTTAATAGTTTGCTTGTGCTTGTACTACTCGTTAAAGTCTGGCGCTTTAAAACCGTGTTCTTTAACTAATGAATCACGCTTGGCAATGTTGATGTCATTTTCCATCATCTCATGCACCATCTCTTCAAGAGTGATTTTTGGCTCCCAGCCTAGTTTTTCTTTAGCTTTAGATGGGTCACCGAGTAATGTTTCTACTTCCGTTGGACGAAAATATCGTTTATCAACTGCTACCATTAAATTACCAGTTTCAGTGTCATAACCTTTTTCATCCATGCCTTCACCTTCCCAGCGGATGGTTTTACCTAGATGGCCCCAGGCGAAGTTGACAAAGTCACGTACTGAGAACTGTACACCTGTAGCAATACAAAAATCATCTGGTTCATCTTGTTGTAGCATTAACCATTGCATTTCAACATAGTCTTTAGCATGACCCCAATCACGTAGAGCGTTCATATTACCCAAATAGACTGTATCTTGTAATCCTAGTGAGATACGTGCTAATGCACGGGTGATTTTACGAGTAACGAAGGTTTCACCACGTACTGGAGATTCATGATTAAACAAGATACCATTACAAGCGTACATGCCGTAGGCTTCACGATAGTTAACGGTAACCCAGTAAGCGTAAAGTTTTGCTGCTGCGTATGGAGAGCGGGGGTAGAACGGTGTCGTTTCTTTTTGCGGGATTTCTTGTACTTCACCGTATAGCTCTGAAGTAGAAGCCTGATAGTAACGAGTTTTCTTCTCTAAACCTGAGATGCGAATAGCTTCTAGGATGCGTAGTGCACCAAGACCCACGGTATCTGCTGTGTATTCTGGAGTTTCAAATGAGACGGCAACGTGTGATTGAGCACCAAGGTTATAGATTTCATTAGGTTGAATTTGTTGAATGATACGCACCAAACTCATGGAATCAGATAGATCGCCGTAATGGAGTATAAGCTTACAGTCCGCTTCATGAGGATCTTGGTATAAATGATCAATACGATCAGTATTAAATGATGATGAACGACGTTTAATGCCGTGAACCTCATAGCCCTTGTCTAATAAAAATTCTGATAGATAGGCGCCGTCTTGTCCGGTAATACCGGTTATTAATGCTACTTTGTTATTTGCCATATTTAACCTTTAAAATAATCCTTTACGTATTTGTGAACTTGTTTGCTTTTTAATAGCTCGTCAATGGTGAGCCATTGGTATTCATTGTGTTGTTCGCTTGGTAGATTGAGCGTGTCTTCTAGTTCAACCTCGTAAGCCAAATTAACATAGTGTGTTGATACATCCTGATAAATACTATCGTCATAAAAATGTTCAAATACACCTATAAATCTAGGCATTAATTTTAGGCTAATATTAAGCTCATTACTGGCTATATGCATCATTGCGCTATTAATTGTTTCGTTTTTATAAACCCTACCACCAATTGAGAAGAGACAGCCCTGTGCAGGCTTGTTTATGCACCTTCCCAATAAGATTTTATTATCTTTTTTAACAATTAAGTCAATTGAGATTAGTGGAGTTGAGCTTATAACTGTTTTAAAGGTTTGATCATCCAGCATTAATCTTTAACCCTACCGTATGCATCTTCAAATCTAACAATATCATCCTCCCCTAGATAGGCTCCACTTTGTACTTCAATGATTTCTAGTGGCTCGCTGGTTGTATTCTCTAGAGAATGAGTAACGCCTAGTGGGATATAGGTAGATTCACCCTTTTCAAGAGTGAATATTTGCTCACCATTAGTCACTGTGGCTGTGCCACTCACCACCACCCAATGCTCTGCACGCTTGTGGTGCATTTGCAATGAGAGTTTGGCACCAGGCTTGACAAGTAATCTTTTTACTTGGAAATACTCACCTGATTCAATAGAATCATACCAACCCCATGGGCGATAAACCTTACGGTGTGCGCTACTCTCACACCGACCACTAACTTGTAAGGATTCAACAATACTTTTTACTTCTTGAGCTTTGTCTTGGGTGGCAATAAAGGTGGCATCAGGTGTGTCTATAATAATTAGATTATCTACACCTATAGTTGCGACCACATGATGGTCAGCATTGATGTAAGTATTGGTGGTATCTTGAGTAATAACATCACCTTTGATGACATTACCTTGACTATCTTTTGTACCGATATCATATAGTGCTGGCCAAGCGCCAATATCGTTCCATTGTGCATCCAGTGGAACAACCACAACATTATTGGATTTTTCCATAAGAGCGTAGTCGATAGAGTCCGATGGAGACGATTCAAAGGCTTGTTTTTCTAGGCGAATAAAGTCTAGGTCTTGTACGGCATTATTAACAGCGTTATTAACTGATGTAACAATATTAGGTGCGTGTGTTGTAAGCTCTTCAATAAAAGTGCGTGCCTGGAACATAAACATACCAGAGTTCCAAAGGTAATTACCCTGCTCTAAGTAAAATTGAGCAGTTTTTAAATCTGGTTTTTCAACAAATTCTTCGACTTTGTATGCGCCATTGCTATTATCTTTTGATGATTTAATATAACCATAACCGGTATTAGCATCAGTTGGCACAATGCCAAAAGTAGCTAACTTACCATTTTGCGCCTTTTGACTTGCTATATTAATCGCTTTATGAAAAGCATCAACATCCTGAATAACATGATCAGCTGATAAAACTAGTAGTGTTGAATCATCTGAATCTTTTAATGATTGTAGTGCTGCAGCAGCTATTGCAGGGGCTGTGTTTCTACCAATAGGCTCTAATAATATTGTTGGGTTTTTAATTCCAATTTGTTGACACTGTTCTGCGACTAAAAAACGATGATCAGCATTACAAATGATAATCGGACCTATAAGATTGTCTAATCCGCTAAGACGCAGAATAGTCTCTTGAAGCATGGTGTCATCACCAGCTAAAGGTAAATATTGCTTAGGGTATTCTTTACGAGATAGTGGCCAAAGGCGCGTTCCTGAACCACCTGAGAGAATAACTGGGATTATTTTAGACAATGTTTACCTTTAAGTTAATTTTACAATAACTACCGCACTACAAACTTTGAATTGTAGTTAAAAATGAAAAATATCGTTTGAAACTAATAATTACACAAAAAAATAATTTGTGAATAGTATGTTTTATATATATTGTGATTAAAATCACCCTATCTGAAAAACTTTTTTCTTTCGCATAATTACTATCAACATATTAATCCCAATGTTAACTTTAAACCTTTCATTATCGAATAAAAATACTAAATTACTTGAAATTAAAACATTAAAAAGGACTTCAAGATATCAAGAAAAATTTTAATTTATGCTAGATTCTTATTTTTCTTCGGTTTTCTCATTCGATTTAAACTATATTCTTGAGGAATACTCTCCCAGCATCTAATAAACACCATTATCGAAAATAGCCCATAATTTCCAGGGATATTACCACTGACCATTGAATTAAAAAGCATAAATATCAAAATACCTTTTAATATCTCTAAGTTATTCGCTCTCTTTAGTGATGATGCAATCATATAAATTATAAGTACTAGAGCAAATATTCCCATTTCATATAACACTTCTAAAAATAAATTATGAGGATAAAAAATAATATCACTCCCTAAATACATTAAACCATAGCTGCCATATCCATAACCAAAAAATGGAATCTCTAGAAGCTGATTAAACACAAATTGATAGTGCTGAATGCGCTCCAAACTTGAAAAATCATTCATAGATAAAAGAAGCTCCTTTACGCCGTTAAAAGAGTTAATTCCAATAATAATTAATAAGAACATACTAAGTAATATCATAACAAACACGGTTCTATTTAATCTTAACAAAGCAACTGAGATTAGTACGCCCAAAATCGGTCCCCTTGAACCAGATTGATATAATAAAATTATTGCTAATATTATTGAAATTATGTGTAAATATTTACTATTAACTTTAAATGTTAATAGTAATACAAGTAAAAGAATTCCGACATATCTAGCGAACCATATACTATTATCAATACCAATAATCGTAGATTTCACACCAACTTCAACTTCAGCGCCAAAATAAAAAATAGAACTAGCGATAAATATAGAAACTATTGAAAAATTTTTAGCTATTAATATTAACTTGTCAGATTGCTTTTCTTTAATACTTAAGAAGCCAAAAATTATAGTAAGAGATGGTAGTAAAATTAAATAAAATGTCGAAACCAGCTTGCTATTAGCAGCAAAGGTTGCTGGCGAAAATGAATATGAAATTACAATCATAGTTATAAAAATAAAGGCTGCTAAATCAAAGAATGCAATCTTCTTCTTATAAAAAATAAAATTATTGTGTGGAAAGTATATTATTAATAAAATTATGGCAAAAATATAAATCAACAAGGATATTGGAACGAAATCCATAAATAAACCATGCGCAATTGAGAACACCAGTTGGCCAGAAATTAAAATAACAAATGCCAAAATTGGTAATGATTTATACTTTATCAGCATGCGTTAATCATCTATGTATGCTTACCAGTACAAATATGGACAATAGAATAAAATGACCTTTCATCAAGCACATAATAAATTTATAATTTCTTTAATTTTAAGGTGATATTCGTTATATCTACATATAAATCTAAATATTTCCTAGCCAGATTATTAAATTCAAATGACTTTTTAGAGAAGCGCTGGCATCGACTACTATAATAATCAGAATTACTTATTAATCTTCCAAAATCATTATCGTTTTCAAAATCATCAATAACAATACCCAGATCATGATCTGTGACTAAATCGGCAACCCCCCCAACATTGCTATTTGTAATAATTGGCATCCCCATAGCTAGATACTCAACTACCTTCACACCAAATCTAGTTGCACCATCAGCCATCGGATCCATTACTTGAATGCCAAGATCTCCTGCTGAAAGCCACTCAGACATTTCATTGGAAGGAATATTCTTAATCATATAGTTAGATATTCCGTTTGAATCTAAACACCTCACCAGCGGCTCGTGTGGATTTCTTGTTAATATCAGAAAAAATAGATCCTTATTGATACTATTTAAATACTTAAAATACTTGGCATATACATTTATATCATTCCAAAAATTAACTGCTATACTTCCTGAATATAAAACAACTGTTTTATTGTTAATATTCAATCTACTCCTAATAGAATTACGTGCAAGATAGTCTTTTTTAAGAGTTCTAGCACTATAACCTATTGGAATACACTCATAATTATGAGAACCGTATGACTTTTGGATATGCTCAAGCATTGGCTTATTAATTACTACAATAGAATCAGATTGTTCAACTATATCTTTCTCAACCTTCTTCCATACGTTAAAAATTTTACTATCTTTCACCCATAGTCCGGTAACTATACTCTCTTCTGGGAGTAGGCTTCTCATATCAAATATTAATTTAAAAGCATTTGACTTTTTATGTAAAGATGCAATGTAGGAAGCAAAATAACTACGACAATGAACCACGTTAAAATTCTTTAAATATCTACCAATAAGAGCAGATGAATATTTCATGCTAAGTGAAAGTAACACACTAGATGTATTAATATATCTACTTGGCAATCCAAAAGGAATGGATATCAAAACAATATCAAAAGTCTCAAGTTCACACTTCAAATCCTGCACTTCTCTTTTATATTTTAAATAAATCCAGGGCTGCCAGATTGCAATTAGCGTTATTTTTAATTCACATAATAAAGACAATTCTTTTAACAAGCCTACAACTTGAGAATTTAATAATCCAGATCCTGGCCTTTCATTAACAATTAAATATGCTACTTTCATAAAAAAGTCCTAGTCCTTCAATTTATAACTGTACAAGACAACTATAAGTAAATATATTAAAAGTGTTATTGACATAATTATAGTAATAATATTTAGAAGACTTATGAAGTCTAAGTCTCTATATAGCGCAATTAAAGTAAAAAGTAATGCAACGCTAAGTATAGAGAAAATGAGTGCGATCTCCTGCCTATTAACAACTATAAAAAATGCCGAAAGTGGTCGGGTCAAAAATGTTAAGAATAACCATGGAGTTAGAATCGAGGCAGCTTCCCCCGCTATCTGCCATTGACCACCAAAAACAAAAACAAATACATCTTCAGAGAACATGTAGATTGCAATAAATAAAGGAGATACAAGTAAAGATGTTTTAATAATAAATTTCTTAATTATTACACTTAAGTCATTTTTTTCTACAGAGGAAATTCTTTGAAAAAAAACTTGAGATAACGAATTTCCTAAAAGAACCATAGGGACTTGCAACATTCTCCATGCAAGAGAAAACTGACCTAAGACAGATATTGTGAAAAGTTTTGCGATAATAATATTTATAACCGATAATTTTACCGCCTCTATTAAAGTGCTAGGCAAATTGTAAATTGGTAGTTTTTTATATTTTTTCAAAAAATAAATTATTTTTATAAATTTTACCTCTTTAAAAAAAATCTTGTCCCTTTTTAAGAGGGTAATACCCAAATTGAGGCTACTAATACCTTGACCAATAAGACCTCCAAGGATAAGTCCGACACCCCCAAAACCGCCAAACCCCATACTAACATTAGTAACTCCAGCGGCGCTTGACTGCAAGACTCTATTAAATGCTATATTTTTATATCGTTTATTTCTATTCATCCAATAATTCATACTCTGATAAAAGCCAGTAACTAGAACGCTACATGGCAATAAATACAGCCAGTCACTAACTTCAGGACTATTGAGCAAGGATGTAATTTCAGAATTAAATAGTATAACGACTACCAATGTAACCACACTAATAAGAAATGTGATCATCAATGATAATACAACTATATTTATAGCCTCCTTATTATTATCTGGCAGTACAATTGCCAACTCATAGCGACCTGTAGCCATAACACTCAATAGAGAGGCGATACTCATATATAACGAAAACAATCCAAAATCATCTGGAGTGTAAATCCTGGTAAGGATGGGCATTATGGCGATGGGTATTGACTGGGCAATGGTAGTACCAGTCATTAGCGTTAATACATGCCTTGTAAATTCAGACTTTATCACATTGTTACGCAAAGATCTTTTAAAAAATTAAATTCAAGATAGTGCATACTTTAAAAAAATATTTTTCGTATGGGGATCAGGCTCTTAACCCTATTAATACCTCATTAAGTAGTGTTGATGACACTCCCTTACTATACGGAAAATATACAACCCTCACACCAACACTCTTAAATTTTTCTTCAATCTCTTCCCATTTAGGAGTTTTGTGCCAATCATCACCAACAAATACCACATTAAATTTTAATTTTTCCCACATTTTATACTTATCCATATCCTCTTGAGCTATAGCAGCGTCTACATATTTAATACTTCTCACTATCTCCAACCTCTCCTGGAAAGGGATTACAGATTTTTTATTTTTATAACCAACTAGTTCATCGGTAGTAATTCCAACTATTAATTGATCACACATTGATTTAGCATTGACCAATAAATTTAAATGTCCTACATGAAAAAGATCGTAAACTCCGGACGTATACCCAATGATTTTATTATTCATATCCTTAATCCGCCTCAATAAAATTTTTTTTACAAAATATCTCTAAATTTACAAGCATCCATACTTTCATAGCCATACCTTCGTTGTTTTTCAATTGTTTATTTTTTAGCAATGCCTCTATATTTTCAACATTGTATAATTTCCTTTTTTTTGCACTTTCACTTAAAAGAATTTTTTTTGCGTACTCATTAAAATCTCCACTTAACCAGTTACTCAACGGCACAGGGAATCCCATTTTTTTTCTATATAAGACCTCTTTTGGTATTAGATCCTCGTATGCCTTTTTAAGAATATACTTTGGAGTATCATAAATGTCCGATATATCATTACTCATTTTAGTTTTCAGTTTTTCAAAGTCAAGCCCGCTAACCCATTTAAGCTTATATTTAATTGGTATAGTAAAAGCAAATTCTACAAGCCTGTGATCAACAAAAGGTGTTCGAGCTTCTACCGAAGAAGCCATTGTAGTCATATCTACTCGAGAAAGTAGCCCAACTAAATGCACTTTTTCAAATGCATATAACATTTTATTATAATAAGAATCCTCTTTCAATTCGTCAAAGTAACCCATAAATTTATCTATAAATAGGTTTTCAATAGAATCTAGATCAATCGACGAACTAAGGAGCTCCTTCTTTGACTCAAATGATGTATAGCTATACGCACTCATAAAGTGGTCAATCTCATTATCAAAACTTTCCACTCCATATTGCCTAACAAAGTTTTTAATGAGCTCTCTCTTTTTGTTGCTTGATAAGTCCAGATTATCTATATTTCTAATTCTCTCTAAATCATACGGTGATCTGAAAATACGTCCATAACCTCCAAATATCTCATCGGCACCTTCACCAGAAAGAACTACAGTTATATATTTTTTAAGCTCTTTTGACATAAGATACAACGGCACTTCATTTGGAACTGACAACGGAGCATCTTTATAATCTATAAGACGTTCCATTGTTTCTAGATAGTTTTCTTTAGAAAGGGTAATTTCGTTATGCTCCGTCTGATATTTTTCTGCTATGATATTTGCAAAATTAAACTCATTAAAACCATCCTCCTTAAACCCAATTGTAAAAGTTTTTACTGGTTCATCCATCTCTTGAGACATTAGTGCGGTTATAACGCTACTATCAACACCACCAGAAAGAAATGCGCCAAATGGTACATCTGATATCATTCGATAATTTACTGCTGAACTTAATATTTTTCTTAATTTATCAAGATAATACAACTCTCCCTTATCATTTTTTTGCTCATTTACTTTATCTGAAACATTCCAATATTCTTGAACAGAAATTTTGGATTTTTTAATTTTAATAAAATGAGCTGGAGCTAATGAGTTTATATTTTTGTAAAAAGTATCATCTAGAATTGGATATCTAAATGATAAGTATGAAGAGACAGCATTTAGGTTTAATTCTTTCTTTATTTTGCTTAATTTTATTATCGATTTTACTTCAGAAGAAAATATGAATTTATCATCATTCATATAGTAGTACAAAGGTTTAACACCCAGTCTATCTCTGACAACATATGTCTCGTTTTTTATCTTATCCTCTATCGCAAAAGAAAACATGCCTATAAACAGATGAATGCAATCAATTCCATATTCAATATAAGCATACAATAATACCTCTGTATCACTGTTAGTACGGAATACATAGTCTTTTAAGAGTAGCTTGTCTTTTATTTCTTGATAGTTGTAAATCTCTCCATTAAAGGTCAATATATAATTAGAGCAATCAGAAATCATGGGCTGTTTCGCATGAGAATCTAAGTCAATAATACTTAATCTTCTATGCCCAAAAACAACTTTTTCATCTTCATAAATATCCGAATCGTCAGGTCCTCTATGAGACATCAAGTCTAGACTTTTCTTAAACAGATATTTATCGACTATTGAACCAGCATTAAAATTAATTTGCCCCAGAATTCCACACACGATTATTTCCCTTTAGAGTAATTATAATACGAATAAAAAAAGTCTAGTTCTTTATCGAATTTATTTACTACGTCTCTCGATAACTTACCCTGCCATTGGGAAATATTTTTAATAGAATTCTCAGGCTTTAGATACTTTCCTTTATTAATATGCAAATCTTCAGATATACCTAAAAATTCAAAAACTTCTTGCGCTGTTGCAGCATGATTTTCAATTAAATCCTCAAATTTAATTACTTTCAAAAACTTTTCTGAATTTGGTATATTACTGAATTTCTCCTGAACCTTCATCCATCCTTTATAAACCAATATTTGCCATTTTATAAATTCATCGGGATCTTCTGGTATTGCTGCCCAATTCACCCTTAATGAATCAACATAAACATCCTTAGGGTCCCTTACTACAAGGATTATTTTTGAATCTGGAAGCATATTTAAAATTTTATTTGGAAACATGCAGCTTAAATTCTCATTAAAACAAAAATAATTCTTATTATTTTTTTCTAAAGTGGAATCAACTAATTTCCCTATAAAATCATTAACATACACTGAGAACTCATCATCTGATAATTGCTTACCAACATACATCTTTCTACTACCAAATTTTGACTTTCTTAATTTGGCATATTTGTTTAACCTTCTCGTAAATGTGCTATCAATACCATACCAAACTCCTCTAAACTGCAATTCACATATATTATTTATGAATACATCAAGCTCTAACTTGAGCTGATCACCAAAATATGATGAGAAATTTAAACTGGAATACGGGCCTAATATATTTTTTTTATTAACACTCGATACAAGTTTAATAAAATTTCTGATAGCCATATCAGTTTGAAATACACTCCAATTTTCTACTAAGGCATCCCTAAGATTAATAAGACCGCCTGGATCAACAAACAATCTAAATTCATCGTGCATTGAATAAAAACCATCAACCTCTTTTAATAAGTCAATAAGAGCACTTGAGCCTGTTGAGCCAAGGCCAGCAGCAAAAAATATTTTATTTTCCATTATTATTCCAATTAATTTATGTTATTTCATGATGAAATAACTTCTTTTGTAACGCTCTTTTATTTTTCAGGATTACCCTTATATAGCTGATTCTGAAATACCCTGTAGTCACAAAAACAGCATTAATATTGCCGTCTATTGCTACAATAATTCGACTATTTTTTTAGTATCAAAAATTTTAATAATATATTATTTATAACCAACATATTTATTTAAAGAATTTTTTAATTGCATTCACTACACTAGCAATATCTTCCTCCGATAAATGTTCGCCTATTGGTAAACTTAAAAGGGAAGCATCAGAACTGTTGGAGAACATTTTTTCGTCAGATTGACCTATATAATTATATGCTATTAGTTTGGGTAATGAAATAGGATAGTGAACACCTGTCTGAATATTATTTTCAGATAGATATGATTGTAATTCATCTCTTTTGTTAGTACGGATTACAAACAAGTGATATGCCTGCTTAGTCCAACTTTGTTTAATAGGTAGAATGATATCACCCACTCCGTCTAATTCTAGTAAGTACTTATCTGCAACCTGAATTCTTCTTTCAATCCAGCTATCTAAATACTTTAGCTTCACATTTAGAATAGCAGCCTGAAGACTGTCTAATCTTGAATTTCTTCCTTCAAAATCATGATCATATTTAGCTGTCCTGCCATGGTTTGCAATTTTTCTACACTGAACTGATAGCTCAAGATTATTAGTCGTAATTGCACCTCCATCACCGTAAGCACCTAGGTTTTTGCCTGGATAAAAACTAAATGTCGCAATATCCCCTATTCCTCCAACTCTTTTTCCTTTATATTCAGCTCCATGTGCTTGTGCACAGTCCTCAATAATGTACAAATTATATTCTTTAGCTATTTTGGCTAATTCATCCATATCACAAGGATGTCCATACAAATGAACAGCCATAATCGCTTTTGCTTTTGATGTGATGCGTTTTTTTAAATCTTCAATCGAAATTACGTAAGATTCTGTATCAATATCTACAAATACAACCCTGTGGCCAGATCGAGTAACTGCTTCGGAGCTTGCAATAAATGAATTAGCAGGAACAATTATCTCAGATCCAATTGGCATGTCTAACGCTTCAATGGCAATTTCAAGCGCATCTGTGCCATTACCTACACCGATACAGTAACCTGACCCTACATAATTAGAAAAACTATCTTCGAATTGAGCAACATGTTTTCCACCAATAAAAGCAGAACTTTCAATAACACTCTGAATCGCTTTGTCAATTTCTGACTTTATGCTGTAATATTGAGATTTTAAATCTAAAAACTTAACCATTGAGTTCCTTTATTTTTTTAGCAGGATTTCCTACATAAACTCCTGATTCAACAATATTTTTTGTCACAACAGCGCCTGCTCCAATGACAACATGATCGCAAATTTCAACAGGAAGGATTGTTGCATTACTTCCTATAGAAACATTATTTCCGATCTTTGTATTTTTCCAAAAATCTTTATTTCCATTTGCCGGCCTGCCTTCAGAAAACAAGTCATTTATAAACATCACTCCGTGACCAATAAAACATTCATCTCCGATACTGACAAGCTCACAAATAAAAGAGTGTGATTGTATCTTCGTATTTTTTCCAATTGTTACATTTTTCTGAATTTCTACAAAAGGCCCTACGAAAGAATTATCTCCAATTGAGCAGCCATATAAATTCACTGGCTCAATAACGGTTACATTGCTACCAAAATCTACACTCTTAACACCTATAGACTTTAAATTCATTTTAAACTTTTTTTCCCCAATCGACAATGTTCAGGCTGGAATTTTAAAAATACCTCTTTCCCAGTTTCTGCAGACTCATAAATTGCGCTAATTAATTCTATACTTTTACGCCCTTGTAGTCCGTCAACTAAATTAGCACTTCCATTCACTATACAATCAACCACATGTTCATAATATGACTGATGCCCAAAACCATACACATTTGGAGGATTAACTGAAAATTCTTCTAAAACACTAGAATCACCATCTTGCTCGTCTTCAAAGACCCATGTCTGCATTTCATTGACTGCGACACCACCCACTACAACTGTTCCATGTTCTCCTAAAATCGATATAGACCCTTCTAAATTTGTTGGTCTTGTTGCAGTTGTCGCTTCAATAATTCCAAGTGCGCCGTTTTTAAATTTTAGCGTAACAATAGCCGTATCTTCTGTTTCCACATTGGCCAATGCTGTCGTCATCTTTGCAAAAACACTTTCAACATCGCCCATCATCCATTCAAGCATATCTACATGATGACTAGCTTGATTTGTCAATACACCACCATCCATAGCCCAAGTACCTCTCCATGGATCTTGATCATAATATTCTTGATGCCTTGCCCACCTAACTCTAACCGTGCCCATGGTTAACTTTCCAAATCTGCCGGCATCTAAGGCTTCTCTTAGCTTGACTACAGGTACATTAAATCTATTCTGTTTAATAATAAACAATTTGATATTATTTAGATCAC